>Ga0307509_10003459_pt1 | contig 23935 bp, 31 predicted proteins | sample 10_EM_MG_FD_202245 | JGI IMG/M metagenome (GOLD analysis project Ga0307509, IMG submission 202245) | Populus trichocarpa ectomycorrhiza microbial communities from riparian zone in the Pacific Northwest, United States - 10_EM | ecosystem: Host-associated > Plants > Roots > Unclassified | place... | reverse complement strand
GTTAGGATCGGGAAACGTTTTGAATCGAATGGGGGTCGATGGGTAGGATAAGAAGCGTTTATCTGAGGTGGCCAACAAATCTGATGGAATGTCAGAGACAAACCATTGAAGAGAGGAGAGCGGATTACATTCGTACGTGGTGTTCGGCCATAAAGGCGAAATCGTCGTTGAGTTGACCCAATCGCCCACCTCGGAAAGCATGGTGGGGGGTCCAAGGGTCCAAGGTTGGGCCTGGAGGTCAGGCGACTCGCGAACTTTCCGCCACAAGACATGTATCGGGTCCTTGTGGTGTGGGTAGCGTATCGCGAGTTTTACCCTGTCCGGGTAGATTGCTCCGAGCCTGGTGAACACGGCGCCGGGGGCATCGCGAAAATAGCCCTCCGCAGCGAATACGGCAGATACGAGAAAGAGCAAAGTGTTTATGGAAAGTGAAATCAGGCGCAACCGACGCGAAGCCGTTGGAAGGGTGAGGACCACGATGGCCAAATGTGAGGCTGGTGACTTGTGGTTCTACCTGGTGAGGAAACCTTTCGGAGATAAACGCGGGGCACCTACATGGCTACCCTGTCTCTTGGGCTTTTCGTCACCAGGTTTCGACAGATCGTCCTTGCTGTTGAAAAGGTACAGAGCAGAGATGTACAAACTATATAAGGTTGGGAGGACAAACATTGCCAAACGGGTTGGGATCTAGGCAACAGGGATGTGAGCCGGCAGGAGCCTGTGAGGAACAGGGGACCGTACGACGCGGAGGAAGACAAAAACGCCAAAGCGGAAGAGGGTCGAAAACAGGGAGGAGGCGTATGAGGCCATGGTGGAGGGTGGGAAAGATGACCACCCTACGATTTCTTCTTTATCTTGATTCCCAACGATTTCTTCTTCTTCTGGACGTGGGTCTCGGCCACCTTGGAACTGATCACGGCTCGAGTCGAGTCCGACAGCAAACTCGACAACCCCGGCTCTTCGCCCTCCGCCTTCCGTTTGATAGTCAGCGAGGTCGCGCTCCCGGGGAGGGTCACTTTCGAAAACACCGCCTGAACAACCTTCTCATCTTCCTCCTCCTCTCGACGCGTTCGCACATCCTCTTCCGTCTCCACCTCCTCCTTTCCGAACGTGGCCAACAGATCCACGGACTGTGCCAACCTTTCATTCCTCGCATTCCGCGCTCGCATATCTTGCAGAGCGTCGAGCCTGTCCATCTCCCGTTTCGAGTCGATAGTCCGATTCTCGAGGGCTTTCATCGGGTTGTTTTCTTCTTCTTCTAGCTTTGCGAGTCGGTCCTCTTCCTCAACCGCCTTTTCCTCCCTCCACGGTTCAAAGTTCCGCGATGCACCATGCTCCGCGGCGTAGTCTGTGTTCTTTGGATCAGTTTTGAAAGTTATTTCTGCCGAACATAGTGTACTGCGGGGTGTTCGGGTGAACGCCTTCAAGAGCGATAGGGAAAGCATGCGTACCATTTAATATAGAATCTGAATATTTTGATCCCATAGTAGTCGTCTCCCTCGACGGTCTCCTTCCGGGCATTGAACTTCTTCCCTTTATAAATGTACTCGCCACAGGTATTGCATCTCCTGCGCACAAGTTAGCAACCTAGGCGGACGAAAATAGGGGGAGCACTTACATGGAGAACGGGGCCATTAATCGAACAACCTGTTGCGAATTACGTGTGCCAGATCTCCTTGGAATGAGATCTGGGTCAAAATCCGGAGGGAAATACTTGTTGAGGACTGTAGCGAGAAATATCAACATCTTTTTAGTTGTGCAAATCGGCCAATGCTCACCCTTGCGCTCCGACATGTTGGCTGTTTGGCGTTGAGGTGGGCACGAGTCACGTGAGCACACGAAACATTACAAACCCGAGGAATGCTCTTAACTTCATCATCATATTTCGACCCCCGAGAATATCGCGATAACAATGCAATTTTGGAAACCAGGAACAGTTGGGCCAGGAAGCCTGCTGGATAGAGCGTCCGAGACAGAGGATGTGGTCCTATCATCTGCTCCAACGCCCCCAACATTGTCCCTCCAGGCCCAGCGAGAGCGACTGCCGATCTTCAAACACAGTGAGGTCCTAAACCACGGCGGGTGCCTGTACTGACGCAGAACAATAGGGGATAAACTGTTGCGTACGATCGAGGCGCATGGGGTTCTCATAGTCGTTGGTCAAACTGGATGCGGAAAAACAACGCGTATCTCTTTTCCTCCTTCCTACAAACAAACATCGGTAACTGTATCTCCAGAACTGCCCCAATATCTGTACGAAGCTGGGTGGGCTGCTGGAGGTAGCGTCATCGCATGCACTCAACCACGACGCGTTGCCGCAACCTCCGTTGCAACCCGGGTTGCGGTGGAAGTGGGGTCAATCCTAGGAGATGAGGTGAATCACTCAAGACCTGACGTAGTTTTCGTTGACACAAACGTTCCCAGGTCGGCTACACTATCCGCTTTGAAGATGTCAGCGACAAGAACCGGACACGAATCCGTTATATGACGGACGGTGTCCTTTTCCGGGAGGCGCTCATCGACCCTCTCTTGAGCCGATATAGTGTCATAATGGTCGGGCACTCAACGTTTAGCCAGGGTATCGAGTTGCTCACAAACACGGAAGATAGATGAAGCCCACGAGCGGAGCGTCTACACGGACCTATTACTCGGCGTCATAAAAAAGTACGCCCCATGATGGGGAGAGACACTCCTCTAACCTCCGAAACAGAATTAGGCACAAGAGACCTGCCCTCCGTCTGATAGTTTCTTCTGCGACAATTGACGCAGCTGCGTTCCTCGAGTATTTCTCTTCTGGCCCCTCCCTTCGTGATGTCACAGTTGCCAGTCTTGAGGGTCGCATGTACCCTGTGGAGGTTGCCTACTTGCGTGAGCCAACCTCAGACTACGTTCGAACGGCCGCGGAGGTTGTGAACAACGTACACACACATGTGGGTGTCGACATAGTTCTTGCTTTGCTTGGGCATACTTATCTTCCGAGATTCCAGAACGGTCCGGGTGATATTCTAGTGTTTCTTACGGGTCGTGAGGAGATAGAGCGCTGCCTTGAATATCTATCAGAGACGGTTCCTCAGCAAGTTTTACGGTGTCTCAACTTCCTTCCACAACTAACAATTGGCACAGCCTTCCGCAGAATTTACCAAGACTTAGTCCTCTTCCGCTCTATTCAGGACTGGGGACAGCTGAGCAACTCCAGGTATTCGCGCCGACGCAGCCTGGAGCGCGGAAGGTGATAATCGCCACCAACATAGCAGAGGTAAGTCAGAAGGGACCGATTTGCTGGTTTCTCACTTGATGTCCAGACGAGTGTCACAATCGATGGAATCAAGTATGTTGTGGACTCCGGTTTTGTAAAGGTTGATTCGACCACGCGTTTTCCTCTCCCACGCTCAACAAATACAGCTCCGGACGTATAACCCCACCACGCTCCTCTCGTCCTTATCAACCGTCAAGACCTCCGCCGCTTCTGCCGCACAGCGTGCTGGAAGGGCCGGAAGAACCTCCCCTGGATTCTGCTATCGGCTTTATCCACCCTCCGTCTTCGAATCTCTCCCAGTCAACACGTCTCCAGAGTTATCTCGCACAGACCTAACCACGCCGATACTACAGCTGAAATCGTTGGGGATAGATGACCTCATGAAATTCGAATGGGTAACCAGCCCTCCCGCTGAGAGTCTATTGCGTGCCCTGGAAGGATTGGTGGCTTCGGGTATGCTTGACCCGGAAGGTCGCTTGACAAGCGTGGGGGAGAAGGTCTCTGAATGCCCCGTCGAAGTAAATATCGCGCGGATGGTGAGACTCATTTTCCAGCGTTAACCTCACCCTCACGAGAATCATTCCATGCAGTTGTTCGCTTCCAAGGAATTTATGTGTGGGGATGAGGTTCTCTCCATCGCGGCGATGATAACTGTCCAAGTCGGCATGTGCCAACCCATCTGGCTACTTATTACTGATATACTTTCGCAGGACGTCTTTGTGATCCCAGATGGTGCCCCCGGGGCGTTGGCCGAGCTGGAACGGATGAAGTTTACAGCGGAGGAAGGGGTAAGCACATTGGAAAGATTGTACCCGTATCCATAGGAATGCCTACGACTCACGCATTTATTAGGATCATCTCACTCTGCTGAATGGTACTCCCACCGCTTCCTTGATGGGCGGACGTGAAGCTCACTTCCCTTGCTTAGCGTATAATGCCTTCATCAAACATGGAAAATCATCAGCTTGGTGCCGGTCCCACGCGCTCTCTTTCCGCGCGATGTCTCGAGCGGTATCCATTCGCTCGCAGCTGAAGAAGTACATGCACCGTTTTCACCTTCCGATCGAGAGCTGTGACGGGGACGCGTGTCGTCTCAGAAAGTGTTTGGTTACTGGATACTGGCGAAACAGTGCGCAGTGGTGTGTAGACGGTACGTATATATCCACCCACGGGAAAATTGTACGTCCTTCCTCTATTTTCCTCTGCGCGCACAAACATCCTCCCGTTGCAGACTTTGGGCGTACATCCAAACTCTGTCTTGTTTACGCGGAAACCCAAGTCTGGTTGGGTCATCTACCACGAAATGGAAGAGACAAAGAAAAGGCAGTGAGTTGAAGTGTCTTCCCACCGGTATTTTCTGCGGGCAGCTGAGCGTGACGCCAGAATTAGGGTCTTGACCGAAATAGAACCGGAATGGTATGTACGCCTCAGATGTTGGCGACTGGTGTCTGAAGATGATCGCCATATTAGGTTATTAGAGCACGGATACAAATTTCGAGACAACCATACATCCAGTTAGAACCGTGCAGGGACGTGGGCCAGCAACCGTACTTAGCATAGTTAGTAGAATAAACGTTGTCCGTATCCGCCCGATTGAACGCTGTCAAATGTCGATCGATCGAACTGCCTTGAGAGTCCACGCACAACGCCGACTGAGGACATGGGTGCATCTCACTCGAAACATGACAGCGACAAGACGTTTTACAACGAGACTCCTATCCAGGTGCGCCAATGGCTTTCTGTTCCCGCACGCGACACACCAACTCTGTCCCCGGCAGTTCTCTCAACAGGTGATTGACCACTTACAAGAAAGCACGGGGTCCCCAGGTACCTCCCCCGAGCGACAGTCGACCCTAGACGCGCACATCAGGGCAAGGATCAACGGGGAACTTGGACGGTTGCGAGAAGAGGAGAGAGTGGTTCGGGAACAAATTGAGGCCGCGTTGGAAAAGGAGAACCTTAACAAGGAGAGGACTGGGACGGATGGTGACGAGGCAGAAGGTGGAGTTGACAGCAGCTCGTCCGTACAGGGCGCCTTGGAAGAAGTGCAGAAAAGGGTTAACCGGTTCCATGCCAAACGAGACCTCAGCGGCTACCTGCTTGTGAGTGACTCGAGCCAAAAGCTTATTGAATGCTACAGGTAAGGTGTTTGCATCCGAGTTGAGTCTTGCACTTATTGTAGTGCGTTTGGATGCTCTCGTGGTCAGATCCCACCACAAGACTACGCTGGATTGTTGGCGCGAGGTCGACGCGTTCAAGTCAGCGGTGGCGACGGAAGAACAGGTGAGCTTTCGATGTCTGACCCGCGCAACCGCGAACGCACGCTGAACCAAGTTTCTCAGAAATATGTCAGTTCGTTACGGCAGTAGATAATCATCCCGGTCGGTGTACTTGTTAAGTACAACATCGCAAACGTAGCCCATGATGAGCTCATAGAACTATGGCTCAATAACCCCATCGGCACCAAACAACCTATGATGTGACCCGAGCCAACAGCGCGGCGACATCGGAATACCGAGGGCGGTCGTGTCGCTGGGTCTCACCTGACCAAGTTACTGTTCAATCTTGCCCTCCGATTGGGGGAAGTGGTGAACACTTTTGGTCTCGTGTTCCCTTTTGTAGTATGGTGTGATATCTGACAGGAGAACGTGGTAAGATGGAATCAGGAAGGATAAGGTGAAGGGAGAACGGACGGCTCCTTTGGATTTCGCTTCCTCCTTCCGTTTGATACTCCTCCTCCAGGAGCGACAACCAACGGCTGCAGTTCCGCGGGCAGGACGCCCGCGAGGCAACCGCCTACGATTGAGCCTACCGGGATGGTTGTGTGGTCATTGCCATTGGCTAGTTGGATGTGAGATGTAGCGGATGGTGAGAAATTTGTGCCAGTACGACGGCTGTCCTTGAGGGGGGAGAAGGGGGTCGGCGGACGAATGGCATGCCGACACGTGATCAGACCTGTTCCGACCCGAGGCTACGTGGTGCTCTCTGGTAAGTACTTAAAGCCGATCCGACCCAGTTCCAGCCAACACAACTGTTGGCTCCGGCATGGACTACCCTTGGACGCTGACACCTCACCAAATCCTGGGCCACTTCCAAGTTGACCCCACCACTGGTCTTTCTCGTTCCCAAGTCACGAAACACACCGAAATCTATGGCACAAACGGTCCGTTCTCTTCTTTTCCTCCCATCTGCCACCATAAGGAAATTTAACCTTCACGACTCCCCAGAGCTGCCCGACGATCCCCCAACCCCTTTGTGGGAGTTGGTACTCGAACAATTCAAAGATCAACTCGTCCTCATATTACTCGCATCTGCCCTCGTCTCCTTCGTTCTCGCTCTCATCGAAACGCAGGAGGGTGGCTCTCTTCTCGGCGCATTCGTCGAGCCCCTTGTAATCCTCCTCATCCTCATCGCCAACGCAACCGTTGGGGTCATCCAGGAGGCGAACGCAGAGAAAGCGATAGATGTATGCACCTGCTCCCTCTTCTTTGATATGCTACCCCCATTCACCTCGACCATCCACGCCCACAGGCTCTCAAGGAATACTCCCCAGACGAAGCAAAAGTCTTTCGAGCTGGCCAGATAGCCCGCGTCCACGCCTCCGAGCTCGTCCCAGGGGATATAATCTCCATTTCCGTCGGCGATAGAATACCTGCCGACTGCCGGCTACTCTCCATCTCTTCCAGTAGCTTCCGCGTCGATCAGGCAATCCTCACCGGGGAGAGTGAAAGTGTTCGCAAGACAATCGACGTCGTTCCGGACATCAAGGCCGTAAAGCAAGACATGACGAATCTCTTATTCTCTGTTCGTCCCCCCTCTTCACCGTTACCAACCCGCTCACTTTTTTTTCTCATAGGGGACTACTGTTGTGAACGGCAATGCCCAGGCCGTCGTGATCTTTACCGGTCAGAAGACGGCCATCGGCGACATCCACAAGTCTATCTCATCCCAAATAAACGAGAAAACACCTCTTAAACGCAAGTTGGATGACTTCGGTGACATGCTCGCTAAAGTGATCAGTGTAATTTGCATCCTCGTCTGGGTCGTCAACTTTAGGAACTTCTGGGATCCAACCCACCGAGGCGCGGTCCACGGCGCTATCTATTACTTCAAGATCGCCGTGGCACTTGCCGTTGCCGCCATCCCAGAGGGTCTCGCCGCCGTGATCACCGCATGCCTTGCCCTCGGAACCAAAAAGATGGCCCAGAAGAATGCAATCGTTAGGAATCTCCCAAGCGTCGAAACCCTCGGTTGTACGAACGTAATCTGCTCCGACAAAACGGGAACTTTGACCACCGGTCAGATGAGCGTCTCCCGGGTTCGTGTAGCCGGGAACTTTGCCACATCCCCCGTTTCTAACGGCCTCTTTTCAACAGCTCTTCGTGGTCGAAAACAACCTGCCCAAGGAGTACCTTGTTGAAGGGACCACCTTTTCACCCCATGGGTTGGTTACATCCCTTGATGGCCAGGAGGTTGATGCTGAGCTCCGTTCAGAGCCCATCCAACGTCTAGCTGAAATCAGTGCCATCTGCAACGACGCGAAGATTGTTTTTAACTCGGTAGGGTGCTCTACACTGCTCTCCCCGAAACCACTTCACGCGCTGATGTTTCTACGAAGGACCGCAATCTTTACACGAACGTCGGAGAACCCACGGAGGCGGCTCTGAAGGTCCTCGTGGAGAAACTACCCAGCACGGCTTCCGATCTTGACCAAAACTTGTCGTCGATGCCACCTTCTGAACGGGCAAGCGCGGTCAACGATTATTTGGAGGCCCGCTTCCCTCGACTCTTGACCTTCGAATTCTCCCGTGACCGGAAGATGATGTCTGTGTTGGTTGACACTGGGAATCACGGTGCTCTATTTGCAAAAGGGGCTCCAGAGTCCATCCTTGACCGGTGCACTTCTGTGCTCGTTCCCGGGGGTGGCCTGCTCCCAATGACAACAGCCCTTCGATCTACAATCATGGACAAAACGCTCTCCTACGCTTCCCAAGGACTTCGTACTCTTGCCATGGCTTACGCGAACGTCCAGGATGTCAACTCGGCACATTACCAATGTTCGGATACCAAAGGCTACTCTCAATTTGAGCGTGACCTCACGTTCGTCTCGCTTGTTGGAATGCTGGATCCGCCTCGACCTGAGGTGAAACTTGCGGTCGAAAATTGCAAGGCAGCCGGGATTCGAGTGATCTGTATAACCGGAGACAACAGAGGCACTGCGGAGACAATCTGCCGCCAGATCGGCATCTTAGAGGAGGATGATGATCTAAAGGGAAAGAGCTACACCGGCCGTGACTTTGACGAATTGAGTTACGAAGACAAAATCAAGGCGGTCACTACTGCGAGCGTATTCAGCCGCGCAGAACCAGGCCACAAGAGCCAATTGGTTGACCTCCTCCAATCACTGGGCATGGTTGTGGCAATGGTACGCCGTGTGTTTACAACATCAGGGGTGTTCACTTAGTCAGTTCGATAGACTGGCGATGGCGTCAACGACGCTCCTGCACTAAAAAAGGCAGACATAGGAGTTGCAATGGGCAGCGGGACAGATGTTGCTAAGCTCGCGGCCGACATGGTCCTCGCAGATTCGAATTTTGCGACCATCGAGAAGGCCGTTGAGGAAGGGCGTCTGATTTACAACAACACCAAACAATTTATCCGTTATCTCAGTGAGCCCCACCCCCCCCCCGCTTCGTGTCCGAGAAACTAATCACACCCACAGTTTCATCAAACATCGGAGAGGTTGTTAGGTTGGCAATCGACACCTACAGTTCTTCGACGATGGATCTCTGATGCTTTCATTCATAGCATATTTCTGACCGTCCTTCTCGGAATGCCCGAAGCACTTATACCCGTGCAGCTCTTATGGGTAAACTTGGTCACGGACAGTCTCCCTGCGACCGCTCTTGGGTTCAATCCTCCCGACCATTCGATCATGCGCGTCCCACCAAGGAACAGCAGGGAACCGTTGGTTGGGAAGTGGTTATTTGTCCGATACCTCCTCGTTGGCACGTACGTTGGTTGTGCAACGGTTTTCGGATACGCCTGGTGGTTCCTTTGGTACGGTGGCGGACCGCAGATCACCTTTTACCAGCTGGTGAGCTCCTGGACATTTCTAGCCCCCTCGATTACTGACCGATTACACCAAATCTCAGACACACTTTCACCAATGTCCTTCGCTTTTCCCAGAAGTTGGCTGTGAGATGTTCACGAACGAGATGTCTCGGACTGCAACCACTATGAGTCTTTCGATCCTTGTCACTGTGGAAATGTTCAACGCTATGAATTCACTGTCGGAAAACGAGAGTTTATTAAGATTCCCAGTGTGGAGAAATCCATTCCTGGTCGCTTCCATAATACTCAGCATGGTGTTGCACTGTGGAATCCTGTATATCCCGTTGTTTACGGCAAGTCGGCCTGAGGTCCCGTATTTTCTCGTTTCTAACCCCCGCTACAGGACGTGTTCGCCATTGCACCGCTCAATTGGGAGGAATGGAAAGCCGTGTTGTGCCTCAGCGGGCCAGTCCTTGTGCTGGACGAAACACTCAAGTTCATTTCCGTTCGTATGCACCCATACCTCCCCTCCTCTTGTGACTAACTATTCCTCCCAGGTTACTTTCATTGAACCCCCCGCTCGTAAGCTGAAGCTAGACTAATGTTATCGAACGTGTAATTTGCATCGTGGGGCCGTGAATATACCTGCGTGCACGACTCGTTTTTATTGATGCTGAGTGAGGTTTTCTGATACAATGTGCTGGTAAAGGTTGACGAAGACGTGCGGGGGAGAATAGGAAAAAGAATGGGGTGAACGGCAAGACGAGAGCTAGGGATGAAGACAGGGAGGTCATGAATACCAGATCCACAACGGCCACCCTCTACCTCTTTCTGAACCCAAGCATGCCGGCACTGCTCCTCCTGGACCTCTGCTCTATCCTGGCCAACTCTTCTTCCCAGTCCCGAACATGATCTAATGAAATTGGCTGGATGATGATGTAGCTGTTGCCATCATGATGAACAACAGTACGGGTTTTTACCGGAATGTTTGGATCCCGCAGTACTGGCCGTGCGGCAGATGCCTTCTTGGGGAGGGGACACGTGGGGGGGAAGATACGGTCGCCAGGGTCGACGGACTTCTCCTTGAGCTCGAATTCGGAGTGGAAAGGGAGGTTGGATGAATCCCTGGGCCCCGCAGATGTATGCGGCCGGCGCGGTGGCTTCGTACGAAGTCGGCCATTTGGTGTAGGGGAGGGTTCTGTGGCTTTAGGAATAGCTAGCGCAGATGCCCCAGATTGAGAACGGGGGAGCTGTGGCCCAGAGCTGTGCGTACGATGGGGGGACCTGGACTTGGATCGTAAGGAGCTAGACTTGTCTTTGGATTTGGCGGAAGCAACCTGTCGCTCAGACCGGTTGGTGGAAACGATGATCACCTCACGCTCGGCGATTTCGATGGTCTCAGGGCCGGTCTGAGGGGAGAAAACGCACAACTGGGATGCAGGCGTTAGGGGAGTGGAGAAAACTAGCGGGGTCGATGACCACTCACGCGGAGGTGTATGTAGAATTTGACGGTTACAAGGTCAGAACTCATCGTCTCACCAACCGTCCAGCTATGTCGTTTCCTCAGGGGCCACTGAGCGGTGATCATCTTGGAGAGTATGCCAGTAGGATCAAGCGAAAATCCAGGTGTCTCTGACGTCACAATCGTGGTCGACGCAGATTTGGAGGAAGACTGGTCAACGAGAGAAGAAAAGCTTTCAGTGGAGACATCGGGGGGTGTGGGGGATGGGGTGTGGGTAGGGAGGTTATCAGCTGGGAGGCGAAGGTCAAGACGCCGTTCGATAGACATGGTGGCTGAACGGATGGAGAAGGAAGGGTCGATTGGCTGGAGCCGAAGGAAAGTAGAGACAAGGTCGCCAGGCCCGATGGGAGCGGAAGGAGGGGGAGTGGAGAATGTACAGCGGTATATCGGAAGGCGGGACTTGGGTGATTGTATTGGGAATGATGGAGGAGGGGGAGAAGTTGAAGGTGAGTGAAGGGGGGTATCGTAACGAACGAGAGGCAACTCGAAGTGCCTAACGAGACGGTTGCCAACGCCGAAGATGGGGAGATGATCGAGCACGGCTTCGACACGCCAGTAAGCCCTGTATTCCTGGAAGAGGGTTGTGGTGAGGCCTGAGGTATCAGGAGGGATGATTATCTTGAAGGGGTATTCGCCATCTGGGACCTCTGCGGAGACGGAGGCGGGAGACTTTTCCCAAAGGAGGAGGGATTGGTCGACGACAACATTTGTGGCTATGACGTTGACGCGACCCAATCGAGACTGGTAACACCTGACGGCTACGGTGAGAGCCTTGGCTGCGAGAGGTTTGAGTGCGCCCTCGTGTTTGACCTTGACAACTGGACAAGCGTGAGTAAATGGGGAAAATAAAAATAGCGCGTGGGACGGACAGCCTTGGATTGTGCAGGGGGTGAGGGCGAGATAGCCAGAGTAGGAGAAATATCGTGAACCGGTATTTCCGTGGGCGGAATGGATGGAGAGATGGACCATGCTACATGGGAGGAGGAGGGGGAGAGGGAGAGAGGGAGCAGAGCAAGAGAGGAAGCAATCCAATAATTCCAATCCATCTTCTCCCGGTCCCCCACCTTCTACATCAACGACCACCACCATGTCTCGTCATTCAAACTTCTACGTCCCGTTCCTCATAGCAGGCATGATATTCACCGTCCGTTCCACTCCCACCACTCCTCCTCCCTAGCCCTCACTCTTCCCCAGGGTTCCTGCAACTCCCTCTGGTCAAAGTACCAGGACCTCCAGTGCGTCGAGGACTGCGACACGAACCACCCCGTGTTCTACGAGCAGCCCGTCTGGCAAACCTTACAGATGTTCGGCACGTATTTCCTCCTCTATTTCCCCACATCCTCGCCTCTGACCGTCCATGTGTTCTAACAGCTGGCGAGATGTTATGCAAGTACCACTCCCTCCGCGTGCACAGTTCTCGGCTGATTGTTCCTCCTCTCCATTCAAGGCCTCTTACCCGTCTTGTACACTTTCCTTCGATCACTCCGCCACCCTCCCTCTCCCCAAATTCAGGATGACCACCCTATCCCTAAGTTACAGCTTCTTGCTGGCTGGCGTTGCACCCTCCTTTGGCTCCCCGCCCTGTGCGATCTGACAGGAACCACCGTATGTTCAATCCCCGCGTATCTCTCATTCGTCCTCCCTCACTTTCTCGCCAGTTGATGAACATCGGCCTTCTCTACACACCAGTCTCAATTTATCAGATGACCCGTGGATCTCTTGTCCTATTCGTCGGTATTCTCAGCGTCTTGTTCCTCCACCGCCATCTTTGGTTATACCAGTTCCGTCCCTTCCCACAGCTCGATCCTCAACCCTTCCCGCTGACCGCCCCACAGATGGTTCTCCCTCTTTACTGTTATAATAGGTGTATCTCTCGTCGGCTTCAGCGGTTCTCTCGTCAAGGATGCCGTGAAGAACGACCTAATGACCTTCCTAGACCCTAATACAGACGAGACCTCCCAGTCTACCAAGGTTGTCCTCGGTAAGCCCGATCCCACCAAACTCTTGGTCCACCTTCCTGAATCGGTACAGGCATCTTCTTTGTCCTGTTCGCTCAGCTCTTGTCAGTAATCCCCCTCGCCTCTCACCATCTATCCACACCCCTCATCCCTCTATCGTTAGCACTGCAACCCAGTTCGTTGTCGAAGAAAAGATCATGGCAAAGTACTCCGTCACCCCCCTCTATGCTGTCGGTCTCGAAGGCCTCTTCGGGGCGACCACCATTGTTGTCCTTATGCCAGTCATGGTCACATGGGCTTCCCGTTCTACTTTCTTCGACCTTCCCCGTGGCTGGCACCAGATGATTGGCAATCCGAACGTTTTGTGGTCTGGCGTCGTCATCGCATTAAGCATTGCCTTTTTCAACTTCTTCGGTCTCAGTGTTACTAGGCATGTCTCCGCAAGTTCCAGGTCTCTCACCGTACGTCCCTACTTTCTGCTCTCCTCCATTCCATCTCATTCCAATAGGATACTTGTCGCACGTTGAGTATTTGGCTCGTCAGCCTTGGCCTTGGGTGGGAAAAGTTTGTGTTCCCTGTGTCACTTCTCCAGGTCGCCGGTTTCGGTCTATTGGTGTACGTCTTCTGTCCTTCACCTCTGCAAAAAGAGAAAAAAACCTGACCTTTTATGATCGTCGTCCCAGCTATGGAACGGTGCGCATAATCGCTCACCGACGATGCGTTCACACTGACAACACCCTCCGCAGCTCATGTTTAATGATATAGTCACCCCGTTACCGTTCTTACTTAGAGATGACCCCCCTGCTTCTGCCTTCTCCTTACCAGAGACAGATCCAGAGTCCAGGGCCCTTCTTCAAGATGACGCACTTGACGAGACCGCTAGGCTTCCTACAGACCTTGGACAGTCTGGTTTTGATGTTTTGCCTGATAGGGAACGCCGCTGATTGGGTGCGAAGGGGGTCTAGTTTCCTCGAATAGTTTGTTCCTGTCGTTTGGTCACACCTTATTCCTGTACATTTGCCTTATTATAATTCCATCGCGATCGAGACAACTGTTCTATCTTTTACCGGCACCTGGGAACGCGATTGCGGACGACGAAGAGGTCGGACGGTGTAGTCAGCGGTGCGCAGCCCGCCCACCCCAACTATGACGCGGTCCGTTTTACGTCCCCGGCGGGAAGAGCGGGTAAGCGGAGATAGCTTTCTCTCGCTTTTCCCGCCGTAAATGCGAGATTTGGAGACGTATAAAGTTTGAGGATGCATTGAACTTGGGGGGAACCACACCACTCGACTTGTCGTCGTACGCTCACCCACACAACTATCTCCTCAACATGGATGTCCAGGTCATCTCACGTTCTCCTCCATTTCCGTCGAGCCATATCTCACACAACCGACTTTTGTCAGACACTGCCACCATTTCCACCGTTGTCTACCATCCAGAGTTTCATCGTAGACGAGAAACTGGGAAACTGCGTCCCGGTCTTCATTGAGCTACCCGCAGACCTACTGACTCCGTGCGCCGCCTACCTCCGGATCGCGAAGGACTCCAAGTACAGCTTCTTGCTGGAATCCGTCGCTTCCAGCCATGCCGACCGGTACTGCTTCATCGGTGCAGGTAACCCGTTTTGATCATTTTGTGATCTGAGGCCCATCTCACTCCCGCCCAGATCCCTTCAAGGTCATCAAGACCGGCCCTGGACATGAGCTCACTGGCGATCCCATGCAAATACTCGAGCAGGAACTCAATAACTACAGATACGTCAAGATCCCAGAGGTTCCGACATTCACCGGCGGAGCGATCGGTTACGTATCCTACGATTCCATCCAACACTTCGAGCCCAAGACTGCCAGGCCACTCAAAGATACCCTCCAGATACCGGAGGCGGTCTTCATGTTTATCGACACACTCCTGATCTACGACAATGTGTACCAAACGCTCAAGGTCGTCTCACACGTCTTCTGCCCCGACAACACCCCTACGGACAACCTCGCGTTTATCTATAACACTGCCGTTGCCAAAATTCGCCGATTAGCCAAGGTTATCCTTAACCCTGTCACCCCTGAGGTTCCCCAACCCCCCATCAGGCTTGGACACGAAGCGGTCTCTAATGTTGGGCAGACCGGATACGAGGGTTTCGTCACTCACCTCAAGAAGCGTATCGTCGCAGGGGACATCATCCAGGCCGTCCCTTCCCAACGTTTGACTCGCACCACCGATCTCCACCCCTTCAACGCATACAGGCGTTTGAGGCAGGTCAACCCCAGTCCTTACATGTTCTACCTCGACTGCGGCGAGTGCCAGATTGTTGGTTCTAGCCCTGAGACTCTGTGCAAAGTCGACGATGGTAAGGTGTACAACCATGCGATTGCGGGTACAATAAAGAGAGGACGTACTAAAGAAGGTACGTTATTGTTACGGCCGTCCTTCCAAGCCAGACGTTTTGCTCATAAGGCCGTCGTAGAGGACGAGGTGTTCGCAGCCGAATTATTGGCATCAGAGAAAGATCGTGCTGAACACATCATGTTGGTTGACCTCGCAAGGAACGACGTCAATCGTTCGTGTCAGCCAACTACGGTCAAGGTGGATCACTTGATGACCGTCGAGAAGTTCAGCCATGTCCAACACTTGACCTCTCAAGTGACTGGGTTGCTTCGGGAAGACAAGACCAGGTAGCTAGCCATGGGACCTCTTGTGCAACATACGCGGTGTGCTGACTAAAGCCGGATAGGTTCGACGCATTCCGTTCCATCTTCCCCGCTGGAACGGTGTCAGGAGCTCCAAAGATCAAAGCCATCGAGTTGATCTACGAGTTGGAACAGGAACGCAGAGGGGTCTACGCTGGTGCCGTTGGCCACTTTGACTTCTCTAGCAAGGACATGGACACTTGCATCGCCATCAGGACCATGGTGTTCAAGGAAGGAAAGGTCTACTTGCAAGCTGGCGGCGGAATCGTCTTTGACAGCGTCGAGTACGATGAGTACATGGAGACCATCAACAAACTGAAAGGAAACGTCAGGGCCTTAGAGGCCGCCGAAGGTGAGCAATTACCATCGTCCGGATACCGTTCCAAGCGCTGACGCCATCTCATTCAGAATTCTGGCACAACATCCAGAACCCGTCCTCCTCTTCATGAATATCGGTCACTGTAGAGGAACGCGGGCGAGATTGGATTTTTTCTGCCCGGGGGGGGGTGTAGGCTATTAGGCACTGACGACGTATAACATCTCAATGTGTATGTAGTGGTATCGTTATTGTTACGATACACCATAAGTCTTGGCTATTCTCCGACTCCTCAGTTTGTCCTGGACGGTCTTTTCGCGTTCCCTAAGGGTCACACCTTCGCGACCGGCGACGCTTAGTACCCCAGCAACCAACTCCGCCGTCCGTGTACTCTCGTCATTTGCCGGGATGGGGTACATTACGACCCGTGGATCCACATTTGAATCAACAATGCCGACGGTGGGGACATGCTCTATGGCACATTCGCGGATGGCGTGAATGTTGGCGATAGGGTTGAGGAATACAACGAGGTCGGGGACAACACGGCCATTCTTGACAACCTCAGGACCGAACATCTCGAGTTTGTTGGTCAGCGTTCCCGGCAGCCACTTCTCGCTGACGTGGTAGCCCTGTGGTCCGATTCGATCGGCGGCTTTACGGACGATAGGGCGGAGGTCCGGTCGGGTGCCAACAAAGACGATGATCCCGTCCTTGGCGGCGACGGAGCGGATGAGTTGAGCAGCGCGCCGGAGTAAGGGCAAGGTTTGGTCGAGGTCAATAACGGTGATTCCGGCTCGCACACCGTACGCGTATGGCATAAAGTTTGGGTTCATGAGAGACTTGGAGTGTCCGAAGTGTGCGCCAGAGGCAAGGAGGGCGGACAAGGTGAGTTGTGAGGGAGCAGGAGGACGATGGAGGCCATGATGTGGTTGGAAAGTATTCTCCCTCGTCTGGGTTGAGCCAAAGACGGAGAAGTGGTCGACTGTGAGCTGGGGGTAAGTGAATGCGGCGAACGCGGTGGCCGGGTACTCACTCAGTCTTTTGTAGTTTGCCCGTTCGAGCTGGAAATCCGTCCAGTCCTCCGAAGACTCTAGGGGTCTTGGTTCCGTGTGAAATCGCCTGGGGGAGACGAGGCGAGCGACACCCCGCCTGAGTGCGCGTTGGACGATTGAGGTGGACATGAGCAGGAAGTAGGTGTTACCCGATTTGGGATTCACTTGATGTCGAAAAAAAAAACCGATCGGCCTCCATCTCTCTCTCCCATCCCTCATCTCCCCCTCCCACAAAAGAACACGCCTACGGTCGCCATGGAAGACATTTTTGAAGGCGCTGTCGGCATTGACCTTGGCACCACTTACTCGTACGCTCTCCCACCTCTCGACCCTCTCCCTCTAATGACCCGACCAAAAGCTGCGTTGGCGTTTGGCAAAACGATCGAGTAGAAATCATCGCCAATGACCGTCAGTCTCTCTTTTTTCTTACCGCGGAAAAGTTGTTTACTTACTACCTTCACAGAGGGAAATCGCACGACGCCATCCTACGTCGCCTTCTCCACTGAGGAACGTCTGATCGGCGATGCCGCCAAAAATCAGGCTGCTATGAACCCACGAAATACTGTCTTCGATGCCAAGAGGTTGATTGGCCGAAGGTTCGAGTGAGTAAAACAGAACCCCCCATCCCGTTTAACAGAACTAAATTTCTCACTTCGCCAGCGATCCTGACGTCAAAAAGGTCCGCCCTTCGTAGCTGCCTGAGCCGCCCCCACACTGATCGCACAACACAACACAGGACATGGTTCACTGGCCCTTCCGAGTTGTCGACAAGGAGGGATCTCCCCTCATCAAGGTCTCCTACCTTGGTGAGGAAAAAACCTTCACCCCCCAGGAAATCTCCGCTATGGTCCTTTCCAAGATGAAGGAGATTTCTGAGGCCAAGTTGGGCAAGACCGTAAAAAAGGCTGTTGTCACGTCCGTGTATTTGTTCCCCCCGTCCCTCGGCATTTCCTGATCTTCCGTCTTTTAGTGTACCTGCCTACTTCAACGACTCTCAGCGTTTGGCTACCAAAGACGCCGGCGCCATCGCTGGTCTCGAGGTTCTCCGTATCATTAACGAACCCACTGCTGCCGCCATTGCTTATGGTCTCGACTCCCAGTCAAAAACTGAACGGAACGTTCTCATCTTCGATTTGGGAGGGGGAACTTTTGATGTCTCCCTCCTCAACATCACCGGTGGAGTCTTCGCTGTCAAGGCTACTGCAGGTGACACGCACTTGGGTGGAGAGGACTTCGACAACACGCTCCTGGAACATTTCAAGAAGGAGTTCGAGAGGAAGACCAAGTTGGATATTTCCGATGATCCCCGTGCCATTAGGCGTCTCCGGAGTGCTTGTGAACGCGCGAAGAGGACCTTGTCCAGTGTCGCTCAAACAACCGTTGAAGTCGATTCACTTTACCAGGTCCCCCCGTTTCTTTCTGGAAACCGTTCGTGGTTTCACTAATACCCTTGAACCGTTTAGGGCGAGGACTTCTCGGCCAACATCAGCAGGGCTCGGTTCGAGGAAATCAACGCTCCCATGTTCAAATCTACCATCGACCCCGTAGATCGCGTTCTCAAGGATGCCAAGATCCCCCGAGAAAAGGTCGATGACATCGTTCTCGTCGGTGGTTCCACCCGTATTCCCAAGATCCAGTCATTAGTGTCTGAGTACTTCGGTGGCCGCCAACTCAACAAGTCTATCAATCCTGACGAGGCTGTCGCGTATGGTGCTGCCGTTCAGGCTGCCGTCCTCACTGGCCAGACATCGGACAAGACCCAAGACCTAGTCCTTCTGGACGTCGCTCCCTTATCTCTCGGTGTAGCCATGCAAGGTGACATCTTCGGCGTCGTTGTTCCCCGTAACACCCCTATCCCCACCACCAAGTCCAGAACCTTCACCACCGTTGAGGACAACCAGACCACTGTCACGTTCCCCGTGTACGACCTTCAGAGTCCCCTCCTGTTCACTTGACTTACCCATTTCCAGGTATGAGGGGGAGAGGACGCAATGCCGCGATAACAGGTTGCTCGGAGAGTTCGAGCTCAATGGTATTCCTCCAATGGCTCGTGGGCAGGCAGAGCTCGTTACCACCTTCGAGGTCGATGCGAACGGCCTCCTCAAGGTCACTGCACAGGATCGAGCCTCTGGCCGCAAGGCTCAGATCAGTAAGAATTCCGTATTTCATCTACAGAACTCATCCCTGATCTTGCTGTGTGTCGTAGGCATTACAAATTCCGTTGGTCGTCTCTCCTCTGCTGAGATCGAGCAGATGGTCAAGGATGCAGAACAATTCAAGCAGGCTGACAAGGACTTCTCCGCTCGCCATGAAGCTAAGTCCGACCTCGAGGCTTATATCCATCAGGTGGAGAACACCATCACCTCCCCTGAGATTGGCATGAAGCTCAAACGTGGAGCTAAATCGCAAGTGGAGGCTGAGCTTGCCCGCGCCCTGGAGAAGCTTGAGATCGAGGACTCCACTGCTGACGAACTCAGGAAAGCCCAGCTGGGCATCAAGCGGGCGTTGCAAAAGGCCACCGCTGGCATGCGATGATTTGCAGGCCGTTGGGTGAGCTGGTGTCCTGTTATACTGTATTCTTCCTCGATTCCGCTTGTTAATGTAGCCCGATCAATGCATGGTTTGCGTTACAGTACAGATTGTTAGGTGGATGTTATGAAACTGCTTTGTTCACTCTGAGGGCGACCTGCAAGATCCAAAGTTCTTCATCGGCACCGTCGCATAATGCGTGATCAGCCTCGGCGAAGGCCAGAGCACATGCAGACTTCTGTCGAGCTGTAAGAACTGGATGTCGAATGGTGAGGTCGTGAAGCTGCCACGGCTCGGTTAACTCCAGAACCCGCGATTGAGGAGGAAAACGCACTTGAGACAGAACCTGGGCTGCAGAATATCCCTCCCTCATGACGGATTTAACCTGTTGTCTGATCGAATCAAAGTTTTGTTTTTCGATCTTGGAAGATGTCGGTAGGGTTGAATCTACCCCCAGTGATGACGCAAGATTGTTCATGACCTCATCGGGGACAACGCCGGCGATCTCTTGAACATCTCGTGGTGTAATTGGTGCCGGTGGGACCGTCGAAGAAGAATGCTTAGATGCTGACTGAAGGTATGTAATGGACCGACGGAGATCGCCAGCAGAGGTGGAGACAAGGGCCGAGATGACTTCGTCGGCAACCTGTACCTGTTCAGAGAGTGCGATCTGCGCGAGCCTGGCAGAGGTGGAGCTGGTATCAAGAGGTTTGAACCTGAATTTGGAGCAACGCGACGCCAAAGGTTCAATGATTCTGCGCGGGGCACGTCAACTGGGGAACTGTAGTGGGGCAGCGTTCGAACAGACCTTGTAACGTAGTTGCACACGAGACAAAAGCGGGTGATCCGTGCATATGTCTCCATGATACGACGCAAGGCACCTTGAGCATCTTGGGTCATAGAATCAGCCTCATCCAGGATGATTATCTTATAAGGTGGGCAAGGGTAGGTTTTCCCATCAGATGCCACGACCTGTGCCCGGGGTGTCTGCCGGGCAAAGTTCTTGACCTTCTCTCTGACAATGCTGATTCCACGCTCATCGGATGCGTTCAATTCCAAAACGCGGGACTTGAAGTTGTCTGGACCGAATAGCTGCCTTGCGAGGGCAAGAATGGTAGAGGTTTTTCCGGTGCCTGGCGGACCATAGAAGAGCATGTGCGGAAGCTATCACCTGAGGAGTCAGTTCGGGTAGAGAAAGCTGTTGTGGTAGAAAGGCGACGTGTACATTTGTAGATGTCAGAGCCTTTCGCAGAACGGACACGGTGTGCTCTTGAGCGGCAACGTCGTCGATAGTTTTTGGCCTGCTATGAAAACCCGGGTTAGTGACGGATACACGCCATCGCCTAGAGACAAACTATTTCTCGACCCAAGGTTGAGTGCGCTCATCGACCGCCTGCTGAACGTTCTTCTGGTGTTGACCAAACATCTTAACCCTTGAAGCTTGAGGCGCCAGCGATTGGCGTAACACGTCGATATTTAGTCACGTGAATCGTGACATACCGCACCATCGCGACTTGGCGAGCAAGTGCCTGTGCGTGTCATCCATCAACACGCATTGGGATGGCGGACAAACATCCTCCCACAGGTGAGCCTCCGTACGATTTGCATGGCGCCATGTTTGTGCACTGACACACGCGTGTAGACAAGCGACCTCTGGTCGAGCTCAGGAATGGCAAACTAAGCTTCCGCCAGAAACCACTTTCCCTTGAGAAGTCATCTGAGGCAATGCAGGGTATGTGCCCGCGTGCCGCGGCCTACTATTAACGCTCATCGGATGATATCCCCAGAGATAGTTCAATTTCGCGAGATGCTCGGGCTCCGGATGGCACAGAACGCACCCCCGCTCGAAACTATCCCGGAGGCGTACAATCCGCTGATAGCGAAATTGGTCCATGAGAGGTTCGCGTCAATCCATCCCAATGTTTTTAGCCTCATGATGTGTGGAACAGTGACAAAACCCTCCAAGCGCTAGCCAAGCACGTACATTCTCAGCTAGTGCCCTCCGATATCGACGACGACGAAGAAAGCGAAGGCCGCTATGTCAGCCAACAGTTTCGACCATGCAGCGTGGAATCTGCGATAACCCACGTGGCTGTTCGAATCAACTACGGTGCTGAAAGCATGCCGAACCAGGCTAAAGTTCCCGCTCACCTGTGCATCTGGAGATGGGAGGTGGATGAACAAAACTTCCATTGGCTACCTAGAACAGCTCGTGAAAAGTTGAGGAACAGACTGTATGAGCGTCGCCAGGTTCGCACATCTGACTCTCCTGGCACGATACCGGTTCTGAACGTATAGTAAGGTCAAAGACGAAGTCGCCGCACTTTTGGACACGCCGCTCGAATCTGGCAATGTAACGACACCCAACACTATCACCCCACATACAGACAAAAGCCTACATCCGGCGGCCGGCGACCAGCCGGAACGTTTGGATGCCCATCCCGCAGAAGCGGTCTTGGTAGTGTGTCATTTCCCCGAAGCCCCGCAATCTTCTAGAGTGATGCTGAGACCATTCTAGGGATCAGGGAAGCCAAACAAGGCTTCGAACAATAAAGTTCTGAAGGTGAGTGTGCGCTTCAGGCTACAGTGATAGGTATCCTCCCTAAATTTCCCAGTCCAAAGAAATGGTCAAACCTAAAGGCACGAAACTGGAGAAACAGATGAAGGCACAGGAGTCCCGGACCAGGTCTCAGAATCTCATGGCGAATTTTTTCGCCAAGTCAAAGGCGGGACCGTCGATATCTTCTAGCGGGCACAATGACGCTGCAGAGACCACAGATTTCGATAAGGTATTCAAACCCTTCGCCTTGAAGAAGGGCGTCGAGGTGGCGCCGATGAACTATTTTGGTGCACGTCGGAGATCCTCGGATGGCGTGGAAGATAATCCTATCGTCCTGTCGGATGGTGGCACTCTGCTGCCGTCACCGCCGGTTGTGATACGATCTCCCCCCGTCAGCCTACCAGGTGTGATTTACTTCCTTTGATGGCGCATACCCGCTAAGCCCCGACCCTAAGATCCCCTTCGCGATGTATTATCCTCGCTGCCACGCAGATACCCTGAGGGGGATCGGACGCGAACATTCAACTTCAACTCCAAGGATTCCGTTCGTACAATCCTGAACGAACTCACCGAAGCTGAGGTTGCGGGGGATGTTTCCGCCACCCGATCCCTTCTGGATCTCCTTGAAGATAGGACCGCCATCCCTGCCAAAGTCTTCATTTTCCACGAGGACACTCGACCGGGTTATTTCGGAACTTGGACTCGCATTTCCTCAACGATTCGGCCCCGCAGACCATTTGCCCGCGACGTCGTCGCCATCGATTACTCTTATGACAGTAGCGAAGAGTGGGAGGAGGAATACCCTGGTGATGCGGACGATGTGATTGACGATAACGATGACGACGACGAGGGAGATGGTGGGGATGATTCTGACGCGGACAGCTGGCTCGTAGACGACGACAACGACGACGTGGAAGCCGTCGCCCCTGTGGACGGACCGGACCCGCCGCCCTTTCCAAAGCGCCGTCTGGAGGGAACAAGTGGCGCAGGCAATTCGTATAAAAAGCGGAGGGTGGTTCCTCTTATTCCGTTTGTCAAGGGCCCTGTTTGGGACCCTTCCATAGCCAAGACCGTAGAAGAGGTGTTTACACCATTCCGCGTGCGGTTCTTTAACGGTATGTTGTTGATCGCCCTGCTCCGAAGTTGGTTCTCACAGAATTTTTTCCCTAGACCACCCCTGCCCAATAGACCCATTCACATATGTCTCGTCTCTGGAAATGGCGCCTCAGGCAGCTGCGAATCGACCGTTCCTCGTCCCTGCTATTCCTGAGCGTGTCCACTTGGCATCGAACGAGCCACAGGCTAGCACCCCTGGTGTGGTAAAAAAACCGCCACTTGGCCCGAAACACCCATTCCCGGAGGCACATATCCCCACCCTTGTTGCAAAAATCAACGAGCTCGCGACAGGAAGCATTGTTCTCATAGTGGAGTCACTGTATCAGGAATTGAAGGATCACAAGGTGAAGAAGAACTCGATCGAGGCCAAGGTCAAGGAGCTCGCAGTGAAGGAGGGGAGGATCTGGGTAGCGAAACAAGATACATATTCAGACGGCTTAAAGGAACCGGCCACGACGTAGGGCGCACATTGGAATCGATCCAAATGTGGTAGGTTACACAGGACGTGACAAGTTGTTTATCTTTGCCTCCAACCATTCTTCCTGGAGAGCATGAACGACTTTTCTAAGCAGGGTGGTCAGCGACGTTGTATCCTTTCCTTGACCTTCCAAGTAGTATTTGATCTATGTCTTCTGTTAGGACTGGATAGACTGTCATGAGCGAGCATAGCGTAACCTTGGGTTCGGTGCCACTTGTCCTAATAATGGGAGCTAGATTGTGAGCACCCGTCACAGAAAGCGGGGCCACTACCGCACCTAATCGTCAAGACTACTTCCTGCCCAGCAGCCTCATCCTTCGCCCTGAATGTAATCATGTTTCCGGACGACGGGGGGAGGGTCGGCTTGAACGACGGTGGATTTGAACTATCATAACCGATGGTCAAATCTC
>Ga0307509_10003457_pt1 | contig 23945 bp, 23 predicted proteins | sample 10_EM_MG_FD_202245 | JGI IMG/M metagenome (GOLD analysis project Ga0307509, IMG submission 202245) | Populus trichocarpa ectomycorrhiza microbial communities from riparian zone in the Pacific Northwest, United States - 10_EM | ecosystem: Host-associated > Plants > Roots > Unclassified | place... | reverse complement strand
GATGGTGTAGGGCGCAGATTGAGCAGACGGGGTGGTCGTATTTACAGACAGGAGCCGTGTGGCCATACCTCTGACAGTTGCGACAACGAGTGGTTTTGTTGGCAGAGTGAGCAGTTTTGATCTCCCTTTTGCGGGAGAGAAGGAAGATGTTGGAGCCCATCTTTTTTCCTTCCTCAGGGGTGGTAGTAACAACAACCGAAGAGGCTAGTTTTAGAGAGCGGGCTACAGGATCCGGGTTAAGAAAGCGCGCCGAGGTGATTTCGACGCCTTTGGCGTTGAGTATTGCAGTCCTGAGGTACACGAAGAGACCCTCATTGTCTTCAGGGAGGTAGCGGAGGGGGAGGCCATGGATGGCGAACTGATTCTCGTTGGGGGCGGGCCTGAACGGTAGCCACGGGGAGGAGCCAACTGGGAAGGACTTGTTTAAACGTGCCGCAAGAGCACCGAAGAAGGGAGCGTAGTCGGAGGCGGGCGTGGAGGGGGAGACCCCTAAGAGGGTGACCGTTCCATTCGAGTTGACTTTGGCTGTGAACGAAAGGGGGAAGGCGCAGTTGGACGAGCGTAAAACCTCTGCGGCTATATCAGGGAAGGTGGCGGCAATGGTCTCCCTATCCGGGTGAGGGAGAGGGTCCTGTCTGGGAGCATAGAACCTCCTAGCCGCAGCTGGGAGAGTGGAGGGTTTGGAAGAGGAGGAGGAGGAAGCCGGAGAGGAGGAGGAGGAAGGAGGAGAGGTCAAGGAGGCAACCCCCTGGGGGGAGGATTTCTTTTTTCCTTTTGTTGGAGGGGCCGTGGCTTGTGCATAGGTCAGACGGGGGCAGGTAGGGTCCTGTACCCCAGGGAGGAAAGCGGAGACAGCGGGGTAACCCCCATTCGCGAAGTGGGAGGCTTCCCAAGAGGTGGGGTGGGACTTGGCGAACGCCTCAGGGTTGCCATAGTACTTGTTGGTGGTGTGATCATGCCTGGGGAAATCGGGATGTAGGCCGGGCGTGGGGGCAGAGGGTCTTTTAGCCGGGGGGGGTGGGGCAGGTGCCTGATTGGCCGGGGGGGGCGCAGGTCTGTGCGGTAAGGGGGCCGTGCTGACCCTATGTGACAGGTCACGAACTGAGGAGACGATAGGGGCTAGGGAGGTGGTCAGCTCATCCCTGTTGGGGACCGAGTTTGCCACCTGGCTTATGGAGTCATGGGTGTGTGTGATGCGGTCGTTGAGGGTGTCAACCCTCTCGAGCAGGGAGGCCAATGCGTTGATCGTGGAGCAGAGAAGAGGAAGAATAATAGATTCGCCCGTAGAGAGGTCTCTACCGAGCTCAGAGCTTGTGGGGAGGGGGACCACATCGTTGAAGCCTAGTTTGTTGAGAGTTTCCCCAAGGAAATTCCTTACGTAGATGATTTGTTCAGAAGGAGGGGAGGTGGAGCTGGGCCTAGTAGAGGGCACCGATGAAGGAGGGAGAGGGAAACCCTGGGGGGCACCATGGACGGACATTTCGCAGCTCACGAAGAGTGCTAGGCAGAGTGCAGCTCACTGGGAGTGCAAGAGGAGGCAGCTCACTGAGAGTGCAGAGTATCGTGAGATTTTGTACCAGAAGCAATGTGGTGTTGAGAAACGTAGGGGTAGGGAGATAGCGGAGGCGAAGCTTGGCTCAGCTTATCAGCTAATCCCTCAAGTTCACTGCTCTGTACCGCTGACTAATCAGCATCAGCCACAACGCGCGAGAGCTCGAAAAGCTTCGACCCTCCAAGCTCTTCTTAACTAATCTCCAGGAACCCGAGCACTCCTGCGCATACTCTCCCCTTTCATAAGACCAAATTGACGATTACCGAAAAATGAATAACGCGCAATTTCGCAAACTCCTCGAAACGCCCCGTCCCGCAAACACATCCGGCCAGAATGGGCCCTCTGCGACTCCGGCGCTGGGTTCTAAGCTGCGGTCTTCAATCCCGATGACCCCGTACGCACTCCTTCACCGTCTCTCCTCCTTTTTTGTTTGCGAGACGAGCTAACCGAATGAATGCGCGGACCAACAGACGAAGCGTCCTCGGCGGCTCATCGACCCAATCCGAATTCGCCCGTCAGCTGGCAGCGAACAACGCCGCCGAGCAAAAGGCGAAAAAGTTCCGCTCCTCAGCTGCGCCCCTCGGCACGCGGCTACCCGAAGGCTATGTTGACCGGACGAAAGACAGAGAAGACGATGGCAGCGACGAGAGGGCCCGGCGATTAGCGGCGCTAGAGGAACTTTACAAAGAGGGCGGTATAGAACACGAAGAGTACGTTCGGCAGACAAAGTTACTGGGCGGTGATGTGTCGAGTACGCACCTTGTCAAGGGGTTGGATTTTAAACTTTTGGAGAAGGTACGCAGGGGTGAGGACGTTATGCGTGCGATCAGGAACGATGGGGATGATGAGGAGGAAGCCGGGCAAAATAGTGGGGATGAGGAGGATGTTCTGGATAAAGTTCTCGAGAGGGATATTGTTCCAGAGAAGAAAGAAGAGAAGAAAAAGAAGGGTAATTTAGCGCCGAAGACCCGCGCGGAGATATTGGCGGAATTAAAGAGGAGCAGGGAGGCTGCGAAGCCGGTTTCTGTGCTTGGTTCCAAATTCAAGAAGATCGGTGTGAAGGAGGATAAGAAGGACGAGAGTGGAGCGAAGGTTAAATATGTCACGGGTGCGGACGGGAAGGTCAAAAAGATGGTCAAGAAGGATAAGAAGAAGAGTGATGAACCGAAACCGGATTCTACGAAGATTATGGGGATGATACCTCCGCCCCCTATGCCTGGAAAGACGGAGAAGAAGGCAGAAGAGGAGGATGAAGATATCGATATATTTGAAGGAGCGGGTACAGAATACAGTCTTTTAGCAGGCTTGGGCGACGACGACGACGACTCTTCATCTTCGTCGTCAGAAGAGGAGGGCGAAGAAGGGGGGACCCATCCAACCAAGAGAACAAAATCCGAAAAGATGCCAGGGCCTTCAAAATCCTCTCCTCCACCGATTACTCCTTCATCATCTTCAATGCCACCACCACCGCCGCCGCCGTCCGCGCCGAAACCGAAAGTAAACTACTTCAACGAGCCAGCCACCTCTCCTTCCTCAGATACATACAAGCCCCCATCCTCAGCCTCAGCCCTCCTATCTTCCGACCCCGAACTCGCGGCAGCACTAGCTAAAGCCTCCACTCTAAAAGCCTTCTCCACGCCCTCCGAAGACGAAGCTGGGAAGCGCCGGAAAGCGCTCCTGGAGGCGGCGGACAGAGATGCTTTCGACATCGACTTTGGATTCGGCGGGAGTAGAGATTTCGGGGATGAGGATGACGACGACGGGACTGTTGCTAAAAGCGGTGGTGGCAGTGGGAAGAAGCGGAAGCGAGGAGGGAAGCCGAAGAAGGGGGATAAGAATGATGCTGGGGTTGTCGGGAAGATTGTGGAGGCGAGGTATGGGGGTGGGTCGAGGAAGTAGAATCTCAGGATGTCATGAATGTATTTTTAGATTTGCATGTGGTTAATAGTGAATACCGGTAGATAGATTCATATGCGTATCAGCTTGTGGCTTGCTGGCAACAAGACCTTTCTGTGTTGGCAAACATCGAGTTCATCCGAGTGATTTATCGTGACCATTTTACATGTTATCCACCCCGATACTACTTTTTTTTGTCCCTTTAGAAAAACATGTGCTACAAGTATAGTACTAAGAGCCTAGTGTAATGACATTGGTAGATAAAGGTTTTATGTAGAGGATATCAGCGCAAGTATGATATTATACCGGTAGTGATAATGTCTAGGTCAAGTCCATCTTCTCCGGGTCTGGAATATTCGGAGCGTCTGGCAACGTTACCGCCCCCTTCTCGCCATTCCCCGCCGGGGGGTCGGTAAACTCGATGTCCTCGTCTTCGTCGGCTTCGCCTTCCTCCTTTTCCTCCGCTTCACCTTCCTCCTTCTCATCGTCTGGAGAGGTATGCGTGATGATGGGGACTGGAGTTGCGACGTGGCTAGCGGTGAGTTTTGGCGTAGAGATGTTGAAGGGTGTATTCGATTCGGAGAATTGTCTAGATATGACCGGAACTTCGACTTCTTCACCTTCTTCCTCTTCCGACATGCCTTCTCTACGATCTAGTATGATCGCGATCACGGGTTAGCTTTCTCCCCCCTCGAGCGAAGGAGTAAAGGTGGGATTACCTTGCTCGTCCTTATCCTCTTTAATCTGCGCCCACATCTTCTGCAACTGATCCACAATCTGCCCGAATTGATCGCGACGGGCGTTCCACACTTGCCTGTACTCGTCGCGCTCAGCTTCCAGCTCCGCAATCTCTTTGTTCAGCCGCTCGATGTTGACGTTCTGCTCGTCGCGGGACTTCAGTGTATTCTTCGACAGAATGTCACTGGCGATTGCGTCGTAGATGAGTTTATTCTCCTTTTCTCGCTGCGAGAGGTGTAGCGTTTGTCTGAGTGTGACGAGGGTGTCGCGAGCTACTGTGGCAGTCTCGACTGTGAACGCAAAAAATTAGCCCTTTTTGGGAAGAGAGAAGGGGGAGGGAGGGGGGAGGTACGAATGTCGCCCTTTTCCTTCTCGTAACGTTCTACTTCTCGCTTGTTTGTCTCGCGGAGGAGCTGGATTCGGGCGATTACGCCTTCGAAGGCTCTAAAGTCGAGTTCTAGCTCTTCGCCATAAGTGTTGAGTCCTTCGGAGGTTGTTGGTAACTGCTCTGGCTTGAGTAATGGGGTGCAGCGCTTTAGAAGGCGATTGTAGGGACGTTGTTCGAAGAGGAGTGGTCGGGTTTTGATCAACTCTTCTGTAATTCTGATTAGGAGTTTATCCAAGTGGTTATTCCGATGGGGGGAGGGATAATGTACCTTCGTCAAGAATTCCGGACATTGTTGTTGAACCTGGAGAGGGAGTAGTTTTATGGCAAGGGAATTTGCTTGGGGTGTTGTGGCTAGTATTAGAGCATACAGAATCTGGCGCTCCAGGCTTACCGGTAGGGTAATTAGCTGGTAGCAAGGGCCTGGGTTTACTAACAGGGCTTACATAACCTTGTCTTGGAAGGTCGACGTCAAGGCCTCCAAATGGCCCGAGCTCCTCTCCATTTGTAAACGTATCATAGCCTGTCCCCTCCTTTCATCTTAAATACTTCCCCACCATCACCGCTTCTCTTGTTCACCACCAAACCTTCCCCTCAGCTAACCTCTGCCCTTCCTATCCACATATATACAGAAAGTAATTCTCCGCCGGCTAGCTGCTCAGGAGCTCACAACCGAGTCAAATGACGCCGCCCCACATGCATGGAAATGTCAAGTCGCTTTACCTTCTCTGTAAAAATGTGCTGATCAAGCATGTTGATTGTATCTCTCGTCCTTTTTTTTTTACCCCCGCTTTTCTCCCGAGCATAGTTAATCTTTCATTCGCTACTGCTAGCAATCGACGACATCGGGGACCTCGAATATTCACTTGTCCGCCCAGTTCTTCTCAAGGTTACTTCTTCTTTTCAGCTCGTATGTTGCCATAGCCTTTTTGCTGTCCCACCTTACACACATCCTCACCCTTCGCCTCACCCTTTGCCCTGCCTTATCTTACCTTATCCATTACCCAACAATAACGACCCAACCTTATAGAAAAAACTCGAAGCAAATTGCCCACAAATCTGCGATGAAGATAGTGAAATCTGGAAAATTCTTATAGGAAAGCACTTTGGCCAGGATGCTCTTCACAAAACGGAACTTGAGGAACCAAAGGATTGGAGAGAAGCCTATGACGTACACCATCCCTATCCCCCCGCCTCTTTCCCTAACCCTCTATCTAACCTGCTTTTTTTGCTTTTTTTGCCTTTTGCTTTTACAGCGACTCCAAAGAGCAGCTGATGCAGCGGCAGCCGCTGCAACCGAGACCCTCCGCGCACAAATGACCAAGATGTCCTCTGCGAAACAGCAATCTCGTGCAAAACTTCTAACTAGCACAGTCGGTCTCCCATCCACCGGCCGTCCTAGATCATTCGGTGGAGGCGGAGGCTGGGGTGGGACGGGAAATAGCTGGACTGGCAAAGCTGGTAGTAAAACCAAGAATATCATTGATAAGGCCCGTCGTGAAGCGAAGGAACTTAGCGTCTTCCGGGGTAGGAATAGCATTCTCGCAGCACCAACACATACATTGAAGCGCCAGGAAGTTGATAAGAAGATGAGGGAGAAGATAATGAAGAAGATGGGCGATGCGAAGGATAAAGAGGAGGGAGCGGATGGAGAGGAGGAGGCAGAGGCTTCTAGAAGGAGGAATGATAATAATAATAACAAAAGGGGAAGGGACGAAGCTGCTAGTGGTGGTGGTGACGACAGGGGCTTGAAGCGGATTTCCGGCGCCGACGGGGGGAAGACTTCTGTTCCAAAGATCGGAAGAAATATGTCTGAGAATAATGGTAAACCCACTCCATTACCTCCTGGTCTCATCTCTGCTGCAAATACGCACCTGAGCAGAAGAGTCCCCGCGGACCCATTCTTGAGAAGGAAAAGGTGATGGAGTCAATCTATGAGGTATTATCACGGATGGTAATTTTGCTGTTTCTTCTGATCGGCTGCTACTATTATTTTCATAATCACGGTTTAGTTTTATTTAGTTCATGTTCTCTCTGTAGATATTTTTCTGGTATATCATGGGTGGTTGTATTGATTGTCGAAACGGCTGGGGGAGATAATTGAGATGAGGTGTTACACAGGCGCGGGAATAGACACTGATGGAGTATGATACAAATATGATGCCTCTGTCTGCCATATTATTTTTTTCTTTCCCAGAGGCCCTTTCCCCGTTTTCTAGTTGGTCGAGTTCATTTTAGTTACCGAAATGCCTTTCGTATGATATGCAGCATTGGCTGTATAGATTGAAGGGCAGTGGATCCTTTATGAATATTAATAATTCTTCATAGCTCCTCACTCGCACTTTTCATTCCCAAGTTCCAGATGGGGGGTGAGCGTTCTCCCTAGGCCCGTATGTGGCTTGGCGTAAATGTGTTTCATGATTCACAAGGTGTAGCAGTGCCTATCGTAGTCATTTACCGCACGGCAGACACCCCGCTCACGCATGTTGCGTTAGGATAGGAACGTCTTAATCACTAGAGGCACAGCTACTCGGCAAAAGTCTTCGTGAAGCGGAGTTTGTTTTTTGCCCACCAAACCCCCACCCCCCGGGGGGAGGCCCCAATCCCACAATACCACCCTTAGGCCACCGTAATCTCCGTCAAAGAGAATCTCCGTTTCACGAAAACTTTTGTCTAGTAACAAGCACCATACATACAAGCTAACAGATACCCAAAGCAGATCTATTGTTTCTCTAGAATATCATACACCACCACTACCACCATGTAGTAATTTTTGAAAAAAGAACGACTAGGGTGAGTTTTATGGGGGGAAAGAAAGGGGAGGGGGGAGGAATGAGGACAAGAATGGGAACATGAGCACGCCAGGTTTTGTACAAAAGGAAGAGCCCCAACCCCCCAGCCCAGATCGACGTGCTTAGAGGGTGGAGAGAAAAGGGGAAAACGGAGAAAGAGAGTAATGCATTATCCCGTCAGGGGAAGGAGAGAGGGAAGGGAGTAGGGTAAGGTTAAGTTAACCACGCACCCGCATAGAAGAGAAGAAGAGGAAAACTGACCCTCGTTGTAATGATACACTACGGCAAGGAGAAAAGGGTATTAGACTTCGCGTTGTTTGTTCATTTTTCTAGCGGCCTTTTTGCCTACTTCGTAGCTTGAGATCTAATTGTATGTTAGCTTTGTTCACGTCACCTTGAGAGTGAGAAAGGGGAGGGGATAATGATTGCTTAGGCGGATGGAGGATAAATGAGTGCTAGAAATGGGGATAATATACCATGATAGCACAGGCAGGCGAAACCTTCAGAATTCTAGGTACGCAGCCTCTCCAGAGACCGGATGCCCCTTCGGCTTTGAAAATTTTATAGAGCACTCTGGCCATATTCCCCTTTGTTTCGATACCAGCGTGTGCAGAGATCTGACGTCGAGTCTTTCCAACGTCGAAAGGTTGGGTGAGGAAAGCGGCGACTGATCCTGAAGCTGCGCCAGCAATAAAAGAGTCTGTAAAGGTGCTCTCAGAATGGAGGTCTTTCTTGACATGGCGCTTGGTGGGGTGGTGGAGGTGAAGGGAGGACAAATGCCACTCTTGCTCTCTTTCAGAGCGTATGAAAGACTTGATGGTTTCATATCCCAACCAGTAAACCCCTGAAAAGGGTACGTCGCGCCAGAGTGTCAACTCCAATCCACGCCAGAGGGATCTAACGCCCTCTTTCGCCACCATATCCTTGGTGGTATCGAAGGTAGCCCGGAAGATCCCTTTGGACGAATTTAGGTGAGTGTTCGATACGGCTTGTAGTCTAGTTTTAAACATCTCAATTGGCGAAATGGCGGTAGCTGCGATAGCCCTCGCTGCAGACCCAGCAATGAGAGGCCCCCAGAAAGCGCCAAAGTGGGTAAATGGCGACCAAGTAGATGTTCGTAGAGTGTCATATCCGGTAAAATAAATAACGTTTGAGGGGACTGCCATGAGCAGCGTTGGACTCAAACCCCTCCAGAGTGAAGAAACCCCTTCATATCTTGCGATCTTGACCAACCCCTCCCAAGTTCCATGAAAACGGCGGCGGGATGCCTCTTCAACTACGCAACTGTCGTTCAAGATTGTGCCAGCGCTCAGGGAAGAGGTAGGAGCCATACAAGCCTCCGAAGGATTGTTTATCCAGAAAACTTCCCGGCAGCATGCGGTTACACCCAATTCCGGAGTGGATAAGTGGGTCATTGACTGGAATTGTAACGGAGCGAGAGGAAGTTTATGAGCTCTTAGGGGGGAAGCCGAGGATGAGAAATTTACCGCCGCATTCTTTGGAGAGGGTGCTTGTTGTGATTGTAGGCGGACCCGAACGACATCCAGAGGTGTTACTATAGACAAGCAAACTATCAGCATCAAAAAGAAGAAGAAAGGTTGCTAGGTGAAGTATCCGGGCAAAAAGAAGATACCTAGAAGACTTGTAAACAAACTCCCAGAACAGGCGGCCAACATCTTCTGCCCGGCTGTGATATCAGGTTCCCCCTCTTTGCCATCGCCTCCACGATTACTCTCCAAACCGGGCACAGTCTCGAACTTTCCCTGGCTACCTCGTTCGTCAATCCAAGTCCTGTGATTACGATCTTTGCTCGAATTGTTCACAGTAACCTCTTTCACATCAGCCGTTTCAACGGCTGCTGCGGCGAAACTTCCGACCCCGCTCATGTTAGATTTGTTTGTTGATTATTCGTAAAAGTGTTAACTATTGTCGTATATTGAGAGAATGGATTCTAGAGGATTTGGGTTAGATGAAGCAGAAAGGTGCGGGGATGATGGTGTGCAGACAGATGAGTATCATAATATGTAGGTATTTTCCTTGTAGGGCGTGTGGGCGTGTGTTTGGTAGGTGTAATTTAGGTATGAGAATTATGCACCTGTTGGAGGGGTAAGCTCTGGGGGAGGGTGGGTTTTCGTGAGGCGGGAGGGCGGACTGATAGTGACGAAACAGAAGCGTTGGAAGAAGAATCTGATAAAAAATAATAATCAGATCCTCGTTTAAGGCTGCTGGCTGCGGATGGGTTAGGGTTTGTAGGTCCGGGGATAAGGGCGATCCGAGAGAGAAGTATGATACCGTAATACGGTAGACTACGGTATCATACAAGTACTCGAGTACCGTACGATATTAGAGCGTTTTGGCCACCCCTTGGAAGTGAAAATCCGAGTTCAAATTTTGAGTTCTGGGCAATAAACTAGTGGAAGGCTAAACCGAAGAGGGAGTGTATCAACCCTTCCTTACTATGTAAGGAATAGCTCAAGTCAGGTTTTGAGCACGAATCTTCTCCCCCAGGACAGTGGCCAAAACGCTCTATTTACAAGCACCATATCTATCTTGTCTCACTTGCTCGAATGGGACATTGTGACCCCCCAGCAGTTTTGACTCTCCATATCCCTGCCAAATACGGTACTGGTGCTCGTGATTTCCTGACGTTTGTAGACGACTGGTATTGCATACGGTACTCGGGCGCAAATTAAAGATCCGGAAAAAGTGACTTGAAATATCTGTGTTGCAACCATACATTTTGTTTGTCACTTTTTCCGGATCTTTAATTTGCGCCCGAGTACCGTAGTTCACCATAAAGAGTTTGAACTTTTCACGGGAAAGTGTAAAAGACGGACATGGTTGCCTCTGCCGGACAGCTGGTAGTCTAGGACTTACCCGAGCACTCTATCAGCCGATGGGGACAACTGGTATTTCATCCAATTCATTTTCTCTTCTCTCTCCGGAAAGTAACCGCGCCAAGGTTCCTGCCAATTATGTAACTGGGCGCAGTTACATAATCGGCAGGAAACCTTGGCACGGTTGCTGGTAAGCCTGTCCTGGAACGATTTGAGCTTCACGATTTGCTGGGTATGATATGTCCTGAATATGAAATTATGATCTGGCTTGCCGTCTATGGTAATGTAGTAAGTGCTTGATAGCCTGTTTTTCTTTCGCCATAGCTCATTGAATTAGGGAGTCGCTAAGAGTGCTGAGTCATTTGAGCGCTCAGACGATCGAAAATTGGAGTTTCTGACCAAACTTAGCTGACTGTGGCCAAATCTGGTTTTAGTGTGCTGTGGTCGCAACTTTACTGCTTCACACCGCTCAAGAGATATCCGTTGGGGATTGTAGGATATGGATTTGGTTTCGGGTGTCAATGGATATTGATAGAGTGTTTAGACCAATTGAAGTTGATTATCTGAGAGAGACTACCTTGCATGCTGTGATCTTATTTGCCTACAGCGTAGAGGAGGCTAAGATTATAGAGGGGCTTCACAACATCAATTTTCCTGCTAAATGAAGTGAATAGTTATGGTTGCACTATAATACTAAATTCTACCTGCTCGCAGCTCATATTTCTGGTATACCCCCCCCCCCTTCCCTCCGTCTTACCTCCTCACTATCCTCAGCTTCCTCGACAATCCATTAAGATCTTTGACATCCAGCTCCAATTCCCTTCAATCTTCAACCTCCATTTTCAAGTTATTCAAAATTCAGACTAAGATCTTCTTCTCCTCTTTGTTGGCGATTTTCTTGGCTGCCCGTGTCACTGCCTCCCCGACTTGTGATTAAGGCACGAGATCTCGGGTCCCGTCAAGCCACTGATCTGGCAGAGTTTGGCACACCCGTAGGAGAGACGAAGCCCTTCCCCGCGGGAACTATCATCACTCCCAAAGGCAGCGATGTTCCTGTTGCTTCCACTAGTGTGGATGCCAGAGACCTCGTGAGTAGCAAGATGTCTCTCACCGATTGGGCCTGCAGGCAATGGCTAAACTTCTACAATAGAAGAGCCTTGAAAAGAGAAATCCTGGGTGTATTTTAGTGACTGACAACAGGTAAGCAACTTCTTGCTCTGTATGCCCTAAAGCTAATGGGATTGCTCTAGGGACTTTAAAGGTATTCATGGATATTCCTGCCTCACCACCAGCGGCGAATGCAAAACCTTGAGTATTGACCAGAGGTCATTTATGGGTTCCTTCGGCCCCGACCCAGGTATTACCCTCTTATCCAAGATTCACTCCGATGAAATCTACTGATATCCTCTTCCGCAAGGCACCACCTGCCAAATATTCACTGGTCTAGACTGTAGCGGGTCCTCCTCCGCTGGTTTTGGGTACCCTGGATATAGCAACCTCTGAGAGTGGTTCCGCAACGTGGGATTTTTCCGCTGCTGGTGGTCGTAGTGGACTGACGCAATTTTTCATGACTGAATGAGAAGGCATATCTAGCATTTGCTCACATGTTGGCAGTATATTTTTGATAGTTTTAGTGTGGACCCTCTTTTGTTGTCTGCTTGGAGGGGAGATGGTTGTTTTGTTCTAGGTAATTGTTTTGTACTTAAAACGGTTATTTGATAGGATGCCCCTGCGTAGAATTAAATTTAATAGAATGCCCTTGTGAAAGAAAGTTCGACGGAATACCCCTTGCTATATGTTTTCTTCATTAGTGTTCACCTTCTCCTGATATAGATGTAGCGGATAGCGAAATTCTTTAAGAAGTCAGAAAATGTGTCAAACAACTGGTCTAGTGACAAGGCAACAGCAAGGCTGTTGGGGGATGGGGTGATGGCCGACGAGAGACTAGATCCTTCTATACTCATGGCATTTGATATGTTCATAAGTGAAAGCAATGGTCATGTCCCTCTGAGGATTGTCAATAACGAGTGGTGAGGTGATGTAAGTGAGGTTATACCCTTAAATTCCCTTGTTCCAGTGCCCAAAGCCAAGCACCGCTAACAGTAATCAGTTGGCAGAGAAATAAAGGCCGTGATTGAAACTAAGGGGAGAAAAACCTATTGTTGATAATAGTGGTAGATTGAAGGAGATGGCCAGCTTCAATGCAGTAATTACAATGCATGGAAACAACTATGTAATAGTGTCTGCGCCCTCTTTTCCTCTTTTATATTATTATGATATTATTATGATATCTCGGTCCACGGGGGCATTCCATCAAGCTTTTTTTTTTTAACAAGGGCATTCTGTTAAATTCGGTGTTACGCAGGGGCATCCTTTCAAATAACAGTTTGTTGAGAGCTATCTGATCGGAAGGAGTGGAAGCGAGAAGCTTCACAGGTTCAAAGGAGAGTGGTCACCGAAGATAGCGAAAGACTTATATTGCTTGTTGAGTAAGAAGAGAATTGAGTAAGTTAAGAAAAGAAGAAATAACAAGACGAAAGAGGAAGACAGAAGAGATGCTAAGATTCAGAGAAAGAAAAGAGGGAGGGTGACATAGGTAGTCATGACGTATCACTTGTAACTACAGCAACATACAAGAAGAGAGCACACCCGTGAGTACAGTTTCCAACACTTCCAGCCCTTCAACAAGTAGAGCAAAATAACTTATTTCAGACACACAACCCATGTCCTGAACATCATTGAGCACCAGTAAAACCCCTCCTCCAAATTGTCTCAGAGGGGAAAGGTATACTCTCCGTTCCTCCTGACCAGATAGCCAACCGTGAAAGCACTTGGAAAGAAAAGAAAAGAAAAAAAGGTAAAAGAAGCAAAGATGAAGAAAACACACTTAGAAAGATAGTGATAGGCTGGCGGTTATGGCTGAACCTGAATACCAACCATATTAAGAAAGCGACAATGAGCAGATTCGGGAAGGGCCTTCGTAAGCCCGTCAGCAGCATTGTCTTGACTAGGAATGTAGGTGAAGTTGACAATTCCTTCTTGTTGGACCTCGCGTGACTTGAATAGGCAAATATCAAAGTGCTTGTTCCGGGCAGTAACACCTTCAGACTTTACTGTTTGGATAGCTCTTTCGCTATCGGTATATATTGTCGTTGGTAAGGCGAGAGTGGTTGAGTATCCAGCTAGTTCCTTGGAAGGTGTGTTGACATCAGCCGAATTGCTGAATGATCGGGTAGGAATACGAGATGATTCCCAGTTCAGGTCTGCAAGAAGTTGACGAAGCCAAAGTGCCTCCTTAACCGCTTCCAGAAAGGCCGAGTATTCTGACTCCAAGGTCGACGTTGCAATTATTGATTGTTTCTTTGACTGCCATGATATTGGTCCGCCTAGCTTAAAGATGTAAGCTCCAACTGATCTTCGATTCGCTTTGTTGTTTGCCCAGTCAGCGTCAGTATAACCCTCCAACTGGGGATGTGGGACGCTGGTAGGAAAATGTATCTTAAAGTGGGCGGTTTGCTTCAAGTAACGGAGAACACGATTAATGGCTGTTTGATGCACTGTATGGGGATTAGAGCAGTATCCACTCAGTGTCGAGACTGCAAAGGTGATGTCTGGCCGGGTTCCAAGGGAGATATAAAGAAGTGCACCAACGCGTTGAAGGTAAGGATGCTGCTCAATCGCTTTGTCGGTGGAGAACTCTGAGAGCCTGACATCCTTAAACAGGGGCGTTGAGACTCCATTGGCCTGATCCATACGAAATCTCCGGAGTACAGTCTCTATATACCGGGTTTGTGATATGGCATAGGAGCCATCATTATATCTTTCAACTTCAAGACCAAGAAAGCGTCTAACAGGTCCAAGATCACTCATCTTGTATGCCTTATTTAGGCAGCTCTTAATCTCATTAGCTGTCTTAGCATCCGTATAGACCATCAGCATATCATCAACATAGAGGAGAATATAGAAATCGGTTTTGAGGTAAAGGTTTGGTTCGGCGGTAGATCTTCGAAATCCCATTGAGACCAGTAGAGAATCAATTGCCTTATACCAAAGGCAGGGGGCTTGTTTCAAGCAGTAGAGCGCCTTCTTGAGGTTCACAACAGAGTACTCTAGCTCAGGACGAAGTTCCTTAAATCCGTCAGGCAAGGACATAAAAACATTCTGTCTGTCGATCTCTGGATTTAGAAATGCCGTTATAATATCGACATGATCAATATTCAATCTGCGAAGAGATGCAATGGCAAGAAGGATACGAAGAGTCGGTAGTCGGCTGACAGGAGCATAAGTAATGTCGTAGTCTATTCCCTGCCTTTGCTCATACCCTTTAATTACAAGCCTTGCCTTGTAGCGGATTGAGTTGTCAGGATTGAGCTTTGTCCGAAAGACCCATTTGGAACCAATCGCACTGCTATTGGCAGTCTTTAGGTCCACCAGCGAGACACCAGTCCAGGTTCCATTCTCCAGAAGTGAGTTGATCTCACTATTCATGGCATCGATCCATGATGATGCATCTTCTCCATTAATCGCCTTGTAGAAACTAGTCGGATCTTCACTAGTACTTCCTTCGAGCATTTTATTGACATCGGCCACAAGCGCAGCTCCAACTTCCTTCTCATTCACAAGTGGCTGCCGTCCAGCCTGTTCACGGACAATCTCATCATGAACACGCTTAAGGACATTGTAATTTCTCATATCCTTAGGTCTTTTTCGAGGCCGTAAAACCCTAGTGCTTCTGAGCGGTGCTTCAGCTACTGGCTGCGGCAGAGGAGTTGGCTGTAGAGCCTCGGTCGGTTGCTCCACAGGGTTTGTGCGTTCTGGAAGATTGCTTATACCTATATCAGGAGGGATACTCTCTGGAAGAATATAAATGGTTAGAGCATAGTACCACATAATACTAGGTAAAGTAAAAGCATAAAACCAGAAGAACTTATATCTCCTGCACATAGCAGAGATATGACAAGAGAGAAGAGAAGCTAGTCCTTAACCTTCCTAAGAAGAGTCACGAGACACAGAAGACAGAGAGCGAGAACCGAGATTTGCCTTCGACCTGTATTTCAACAGTCGTGGCACCCATCTAGAGAGAGAGAAAACAGCGATTTGCCTTCAACCTGTACAAGAACAGTTGTAGCACCCATCCACTGACAAAGAGAGAGAAACAGAAGTGATTTGCCTTCAACCTGAATACGAACAGTTGTAGCACCCATCCAGAGAGAGAGAGAGAGAACTGTGATTTGCCTTCGACCCAATCAATGGTCGTAGCACCCATCCAGAGAGAGAAAATGCACTCTTGCGAATGTACAAGTACAGTTCCAAGAAGCCAGAGAGAACAGTCTTCTCACCATGTGAAGCGGAGAGAGACATACAACCAGAGAGAGACAGAGAGAAAGGTAAACACATATCTTTGTGGAGCGAGAGACTGCAAGTGCGAAAATAACCAAGCCACCCACCTTGCTCTAAGGGAGGTGATCCGGGAGAGCGAGACAGAGATTCCAGCGGAGTGGAACTTTCAACATCATCCTGCTCAGGTAATGGCGCTTTTAAGAAAAGGTCGATTTCCGTCTGAGGTGTAACAGGCAATTCATTTGTACGTGGTTGAATTGGAGCAAAGTAGATAGGTGATAGTGATTCAGTTTGCGAGGGTTGTTCATAATCTGGTTGCCAGCTGATCGCATTCTCTTGTTCAACAAAAACAATATCAGAGCTGTAAATTGGCCGACCGCGGCCGCCATTTCCCAGGAAGTCCCATAGTCGCCAGATCTTTGTCGACTCTGAGTATCCGACCATCATGCAGAGCCGAGATCTTGGGGTAAACTTGATAAGTGAGGCACTCCGGGTCTCATCAGGAATTCGATGATAGGCAACACAGCCAAATCGGTGAAGGTGTGCCAAAGGAATTGGCCTAGCTGGTTGAAGCGCCTCTAGTGGTGAATTCCCTTCCAAGGCAGAAGAAGGTGATCGATGATGTAGATATACAGCAGTATTTATCGCCTCTGCCCAGAAGGTTATTGGTAGATTGGCATCAATCAGCATTGACCGAGTGCGTGAATTCAGTGTCTGAATCATCCGCTCGGAAACGCCGTTTTAGTGTTGAGTATAGGGTGGTGAAGGCTGAAAGATAATCCCCTTACTCGCCAATAGTTCTCGGAAACAAGAGTTGTCATACTCACCCTTTCCATTGTCAGAACGAAATCGCTTCACCTTGCATGCTGGGAACTGTGTCTCCACATAGTTCAGCACCTTCTCAAAGCACTTGCTGGACTCCTCTCCTTGCTTGGCCTTCAAGAAGTAAACAAAGGTATATCTTGTAAGATCATCAACAAAAATGATGTAATATCTTGCATTGCCATGAGACAATGGTAGAGGACAACAGCTGTCAGAATGGATTAATTCAAAAGGGAAGCCAGCGCGCTTTGCTGGCTCTTGACTTCTTGTACGGCGCTGCTTAGAAAGAATGCAGGTAGAGCACTGCATTTTCGGGCCTGCATCCACAGTATGCGTATAGGAGCCACTCGTTAACACATGGTGAACTGCCTGATGGTTGAGATGTGCAAGCCGTTTGTGTAAAAGACTTTCAGCCTCTTCAAGGCGTTGGTGGCCTTCAAGAGTAGATATCAGAGTAATACCCCTATTTCCGGATTGTCGAGCAGCTTCAAAGCCAGGCAAGTGCAACGGATGAGTTATGACATAAAGCCCATCAGTATAGCGGGCTTGGAGAACAATAGTATCTTCCCCGTTGGGCTCAACCCTCCATATTTGGCACAGACCACTCATGAATACTGCATTTAAACCAGTTTGATCAAGCTGGCCAAGAGAAACAAGGGATAGCCGGAACTCAGGAATATATAAGGCTTGAAGAATTAAGCCATATAAGGTTATCTGGCCTCCTTTAGTGGCGAAGGCAGAGGTTTGGTTTCCAAGACAAATTTTAACAGCCTGAGGAAGGTCTTCTAAGCTGTCGAAACTGGCCTTCGTATTGCAAATATGATGCGATGCTCCAGAATCGAGTATGCAGTGAAAGAGTGAGCATTGTTCGGGAAAGAGATTCTGGGCTTCACCACCCTCACTACTGAGGACATTTATTAAAAGGGGAAACTCGGTAGGACTTTTAACAACAGAGATAGAGTTAGAGGACGTTATAGAGTTAGCGGTTTGACTATATAAGGGGGTAGAGAGGTTAGTATCGATATAGGAAGAGTGGTCGGCTAGTCAAAGTTGACTTGGCTGCCCAACTGGTTGATCCCCAAGTTCATCCAATGCAGAAGCAGCCATCGCACTGCCACTGCCACTCTTACGTGTAGACAGCCATCTCTTAAAGCAAGCTCTACCTTTTGCCGCCTGAGATTGGGAGAGACTTGAATGAGGACACAACTTGGTTCCATGGCCGGCCTCACCACAGGAGAAGCATTGAAGGTTCTGGATGGCCGGAGTGGAAGTAGAAGCACCCGATTGTCCCAGTGGGCAGGAGACTGCCTTATGCCCTCTCTGGTTGCATCTGTTGCAGTTCCCCTGAAAAGGTCGGCTATACGGTGTCCTTCGGCTTTGGCCTCGAAAGCTGGACCTAATGTGAGGAGGACGTACATGCCTGTAGGTAGCTGAAGGACCTGTGGTCAAGCTGCTGCTGAGAAGTCCTTCCCCTTCCAGAGAATGATTTATTGTACTAGCAGAAGCTGATCCTTCTCCGCTCTTTTGGGATTTAGCCATCTCAGCCTGCAGCACCTTGTGAATAACCTCTGCAATTGAGAGACTACCCTCCCGTTCTTGCAGAATCTCAACAAGAGTATTATAGGCTGGAGGAAGCGATGCAAGAAGGTGGTCCTTGAGGCTTTCATCATCGATAGCATGGTCGGTGCCGATCAGCTGGTACTGAATTGAGTGAAGCTGTGAGATAAAGGTGCTTAAAGGCTGACTACCGACAGGCTTAGTCAAGTAGAACTGCTTTCGAATGGCAAGTCTTCCTTTAGTTGACGCAGTACTATCAAAGCGTTCCTTCAAAATACGCCACATCTCATATGCCGATCCGATTTCAGCCATATATCTCTTAGCCGGGACAGAGCAGGTCGCCAACAGGAAGCCTTTAACCTTAGCCTCAAGAACTTGATAGCTGAGGATCTCGTCTCGATTGGAATTATCCTCCTGAGGTTCCAGTTCTTTGACTTCACCTGTGACAAGTCCATAGCCTTTGATAGCCTGCAGGTGGACGATAGCATTTGGAGACCAAACATTATAGTTTAAATGATCCAAGTATGGGATATCACCCACATACTTCGATGAATAGGATTTCTTTTCGCTACCCGAGGTGGCCATCATAGATGTTTGATCTTGGTTGGTGGAAAGTGTGCGTGATCGGGGCGCGTAAGGCGAACCGGTAAATCAAGAGCTTGTTTAAGCGCAGCAGAATTTATTGCGTCGATCCCGGGCTCATAACCTGTTGAGAGCTATCTGATCGGAAGGAGTGGAAGCGAGAAGCTTCACAGGTTCAAAGGAGAGTGGTCACCGAAGATAGCGAAAGACTTATATTGCTTGTTGAGTAAGAAGAGAATTGAGTAAGTTAAGAAAAGAAGAAATAACAAGACGAAAGAGGAAGACAGAAGAGATGCTAAGATTCAGAGAAAGAAAAGAGGGAGGGTGACATAGGTAGTCATGACGTATCACTTGTAACTACAGCAACATACAAGAAGAGAGCACACCCATGAGTACAGTTTCCAACACAGTTCTTAAAACTGATGTGGTTTGGCCACCAGTAGTATATTGTCCACTTGTGGTATTAAGCGTGCATTTGACAAGTTTCTTGGATGGAATTAAGTGTTTTTACGATATTCTGACCCTTTCGGGGAGCCATTTTCTAGAAGAGAAGCACATCAATCACTAGGCTCGAGGGATTAACGAATCAACGACCCATATGAAGAAACACTTTTTTTGTTCTTTTTGCACTGATGCCTGGACTATCATAGTGTTTTTTCCTCCCCTCTCAAGCCTCCCTTTCACCGGTATTCATTTAATTTTTACAGAGCCAGATCACAGGAAAGTTGCGAGCAGGGGTATTTAGCCTAAGAGGAGTGGCCTGGCAAAACTTGCGTGTTTGCAGTTTGTATTCCACGAGTGATTCTCCATGATCCAAACGATTAAGGCTGAAGAAAGGGTCTGTTTGATTACTTAGCTAACTATCGTGATACCTGGGCTAAGAATAAGAATCCGGGTCACCAAAGAAAACTGTTTGCAAAATTGTGTATGTGCTACTCGTACAACAGCCCTCCCCCCCCGCAAATTCCAAAATCTTGTATGCGTGGAACGATGCTTTTTTCCCCCTCGCTCCATGTCGTTTAAACACCTAGAAAAAAAGAAGAAAGAAAGAAAAGATAGTAGCTCTAAAGATGCTAGATCCTAGACACTGACAGGTTCTCGGTAAACGGGATCTAGCCTATTCGAAATCTCTTGTGCGACTATAGCGTTAGGCGACAAAGGTCCCGCATGGCTAACATGACCCAGACAACCCGGCGGGTACAGTACCAGCGAGTGAGCATTGGGGCTTAGTCTAATGAGCCACGGTCAGAAGCCTTTAGTCTCGTGGGGGGAGCGGGTCTGTCGATTATATTCACAGTGGGTTATGGAAACATCTAGGTGTCTCTTGCAGGCGAATAAAAACGGTGTAGCGATCGAGTGAGCGGATACGTTTGGCGCTTGCCCGCTCGCTAGGTACCGTAGAGGGGAACGCAAGAACACCGCTTTCACGCTCCTCTCACTAACTTAACCATAAAGATAGGTCTACGAGTATATACCCGCACTTGTATAAACATGGTGAAATAATCTATGGACCGCCGCGCATACCTCTTTACCGCTACACATCCCGCCCATTTCCTCATAGTCTATCCTCCAGAATACCTGAGGAAAGGCATATCTCTGGAGCCCTAAGGAAAAACGCCAGATGCGGAACTTCGGCTAATTGGGTGAAGTTCAAGTTTTTTTCCCACTCGAGACCTTGACGGAGCCAGTGTTGGCAGTGACCACTGGCCACCCGTAAAATCAGGTAGTCACCAGTCACCACCCAATGCTAGGACGAGTGGTCAGGACCGGTCAGAGCAGGGGTCAGAGGTATGGTGGGTTAGGGTTCGAAGGCAAAGGTAGAGTGGCATTAAACTATAGTTTTGTGAATTTGCTTTGCTCTTCTTTCTCCTTCTCCCCTATAGGCATTATATCGTGATCGAATAAATCAAATGCTGGTTAGAAAATGCAGTTCTCGAATTGCGGGTATATCAAGGAAACCCTGACCCCCATCACCCGCCATCACCCCCCTTTGCTGACCACCAGTCACTGACCATAGTCATGGTCAGGGCCGGTCAATACATCAGCCCTGGTCACTGCCAACACTGGACGGAGCGGAGCGTTTTCTCTTAGCAAAGACACCCGAGTCTAATAGACCTTAGTCGAGAATTCCTGGAACTTAGGACTACGAGTACCGTGCGTCACCAACATGTCGATCCCGAATATCGACAATAAGGGACACTCCATTTAAACGAGGCATTCAGGCCCGGGGTTTGAAAAAGCGTTTTCGAGTGCCAGTTGATCTGCATGACGGGCGTTACACACGCGAGTTTTTTCGACCCGAAAAACCTGCATAACCGTTTTTCAGCCCCGGGGCGACGATTGCCCACCCCTAGTGACACAAACTGCGCTAACCCCTCAAGTTTCAGTGGCTGAAAGGAGACCAGTGGCATGAATGTGGCGTGGTGCTGTGGTTTGGCGAAGAAAACATTTGTCAAGCAAGGCTCCACAGATAAACGCTATCTGACACCTCTCTGCTCGGCTGCAGTCACAGATATTAAAACAAAGACATTCTCCATGAATTAGTTTTCTTTGCATAATATGCAATATTCGGTTTCCGGGGATAGAATATGGTAGCTACCTCGGGCTAGTTTTGGATACTCGTCTAATATGGAGATTTCCTTTGGTTTTGGCTTAGCCGAAGACTTGAAATGGATACTTTAAGTCACTGACGTTGCCTTCTCCAGCATCACATGCCTATTAACTCTGTGGATTGAGGGACGCATTTCGTCAACAGGGATCAGTGGATAGCGAAGTTGTTATTCGATTCAACCCTACTCGTAATTCAAGAGCGCCAACACAAGTGTTCGCAGAGGGACGGTCAGTCTTCACTTAGGGTAGGATAAGGGCTGCCTGATATTTGTATTTTGCTATGATAGCTTCTGGTGAGGATATTGCTCTTGGCATCTAACTAAAAAGGGAGGGGGGGAATAGTGGTCTATGGTAAGTTGTTTTGATGTATAATATAAGCACCTAGGACATCACAACCAACCGGAGGCACTTAGGGGACTTGTGGTTAATATTTTGGGCCTACGAGGCTGATTAGCGGGGCGAGCTGTACTCAGGCACATAGTGTAATTACACTAGCAAGGCCCCACTCGAGACTTTGAGCCCTAGAGTTTGTTTCTGTATGTGTCAATTCCTTGTGCTCGAGTATTGTATTTATACTTGAGCTCTGCTCCCCCTGATGGCCAAATTTCGCAAATTTCTGCTTAGACAATGTGGTAATTAGGAGGAGCTATGAAGTGAGAGAAAATAAGATGCATTGGCGAAAGAAATGGAAATGCGTTACCACTGATATGAGCCTTTCGGGTTAGCTTCACCAATCTCTATACGCAACATTTGCACCCCTGGCAGTCAATTCATTCTGTGGGCACAGATACTGTAGTATATGTTCTTCATCCGTTTATCAGATCGCATGATACTGTATATACATACATGGAGGTCGAACATTGAGAAAGATCGTCACGCTTCGTTCTCTACCAGAACTTGTCTCGGGATTTCACTACTTGGAATAGTGGTATATAGTGTTCGCCCGATTCCTCTCCATTTACAACATCCCGCGCTAGCTTCACACCTCGCATCGCGCAATTCGTAAAAGGGGGACGCAAGGTGTTAGCAGGAGAGAATTAACAAGGGCTAGACCCTATGGGCTGGTAATCCCCCGTCACAGTAAATCACTCGTGTCATGGCCTAGGGCTACCTTCTCTCTCACACCCTGATACGCATGGCACCTCCCCCACGCGGGACCATTCTCCCCCAACCCCCCTTTTGTTTGTCTTCGCTCTCTACTTCGCTTCTGCCCTTACCCTCTTGAGGCGTTTGTCCGGCTCGTCGACTTCACTCACGACCTAAACCCACCCTCCACCCACCCGAACAAGAACAGGAAAAATACTTCCGTGGAAACTCCTCGCTCACTAATGACTCTGACAAACCCCTTGAAAAGCGCTGAGCCTAACTCCCCCGGCAACGATTCGACCTCTACAACATCTACTAATACTTCTTCCGTTCGTCGAAGTGGGAGGCACTCGGCAAAGAGTCCAGTAACCTATTATCATCCAGCAAACAAGAATCGGGGAAACGTTGGTTTCCCTCTTGACTTTATTTTTCCGCCCCGAGGCTAACTACATAATAATATTACAGGCCAACTCCATAGAAAAGCGACAAATGATCTCCGACCCCAGTCCTCCAGATTCTTCAGGGAAGAACTCCCCCGCCGCCGCTCCTACTTCAAATCAGAATCCAACCCCAAAAAACACCCACCGCAATTCCGGTAGGATGGACTTCTCGAATCAATCTCCACTCGCTACCAAGGGAAGTAAGGACATCATCGGGACACACTTCCAGACATCTTCCCGAATGTCAAAACGCGACACCCCCGAACTCTGCCCCGCGCTGTACTCCAAAAACCCATTCTACTACAAAAGCTCCACTCCCGCTCCATTGGCCGCTCCCGACAACGAATCCTCGCACAACCCCCGGGCAGGAATGCCCAGCTTCACTCGGAATCAGATACGGAATCTCCTCCGCTTTAACACCAATCAAGTTTCCCGCCGGCATGCCAGACGGGCTCTAAAGCCATCGTTACCCACTGCAACAGAAGATATGTGTGTGAACACGCACGACCTAAGAACGCTGGTACGTGCTGCTGCGTATCATTACGCGTCCTTGCCAAGAGAGTACGGTGATCTGGAGGGTTGTCTTCCCCATCTTTATAAGACTTTTATGCCGACAACTAAGTTCGAGAGCTGGATGAAGGAGAGTGAGAGTGGTATGGAAGAAAGGGATATTCACATTGTGTTGATGGGGGTTTTTGAGGTTGTTTTTTTGGCGTGGTTTAGTCGCACGGAAGCTGAGGAAAAGATTTGGGAGTTGTTGGGGTTTGAGGAAGAGGAGGAGGAGGAGGAGGAGGAGGAGGAGGAGGAGCAAGGATTGGGGGAAGTGGAAGAAGAGAAAGAGGATAGTGATGATCATGATCATGACAGCGATGATGATGATGATGATGATGAGGAGGAGGAGGAGGAGGAGGAGGAGGAGGAAGATGGTGATGAAGATGGGGAGTGGAGTGAGTGAATGGGGGCTGACGGTCATTATTAGGAGGCGAGAGCCTGTGAAAGGGTGTCCCGGAGGGTCCACGAAAAGTTTTATTGTGCATAGTTTCTTGAATGATGCCATCCATCAATGCTAAGGGGTGCTCATCTTCTACTCCTGTATTTATACCTCGCTCTCCTCTCCTTCTCCTTCCTTCTAGCTCTTCCTTTTCAAGTGCCACAAAACTCTTGTAAGTGCAGCAGAACAGATCATGTACTCTTAGCCTTTAAATCCGCTAATTTACCCCCCCCCCCCCGGGGGGGGGGGGCGGGGGGCGGGGGGCGGGGGGGCGGGGGCGGGGGGGGAGTGGGAGGGGGGGGGGGGGGAGGGGGGGC
>Ga0307509_10003456_pt1 | contig 23948 bp, 31 predicted proteins | sample 10_EM_MG_FD_202245 | JGI IMG/M metagenome (GOLD analysis project Ga0307509, IMG submission 202245) | Populus trichocarpa ectomycorrhiza microbial communities from riparian zone in the Pacific Northwest, United States - 10_EM | ecosystem: Host-associated > Plants > Roots > Unclassified | place... | reverse complement strand
TCAAAGTCGGGATGCAAATCGTGCTCCGGACCACGATTTGCATCCCAACTTGGCCAAATCGGCCCAACTTCGGGTTTCCAACTTGATCAAGTTGGAACCAAGTTGGAACCCAAGTTGGAGCCCAAGTTGGGATCAAGTTGGGCAACCGTGAACCACCCTATTGCCGTTTTTGGATTCAGCAAGGCTTGACTTTCGCACCATGGCATCTCCGGGCACTTTGGACAGGCTTCCTATCATCGACATTGCTCCTTTCCTAAATTCTGACCCGGGCGATGCAGAGAAGCGCGTCTCCACAGCTGCTGCAATACACTCTGCGTGCCTCGAATATGGGTTCTTTTACCTGAATATAGAAGCATTTGTGGACTCCTCTGTCCCAGAAGAACTTGCACAATTAGGGAGACAATTCTTTTTACTTCCTCAAAACGAGAAAGACGGTCTTTCGATGAAGAATCAAGATTTCGCCAGAGGTGAACGCCATCGATGTATCAGTGCTGCGGACTTGCTACTAGTACTACTGGTCTCTTAGGGTACGCCAGATTGAAGGAGAATGTGACCAATGGCAAAAGCGATAACCATGAGGGGCTGGACTTCTACAAACCAGTTGATAACCCCGACAAAACCATACCTGTATGGGGGGAGAACCAGTGGCCCTCGGTCCCTGGATTTAGAGAGAAATACGAGCGATGGGTAGAGCAGATGAAGGCCCTTGGGCTGATATTGATGGAAGCGTAAGTGTTGCTCCTCAACTTTGGGGCTAGAAATTGTAAACTCAGCTGTGCTTTGAGCATGTCGATCGGTTTGGGCATGACAAGGGATGAATGGGAGGACCTTCGTAGTCAAGTGGACGATAGCTTCTGGGTAATGAGAGTCATTGGTACGCTTTGAAAAGAATTGATCTTTACAAAGACTTGAAATTATCTTGCAGGCTACCCATCATTACCAAATGACTACGACGGATATTCATGCGGTGCACATAAGTGAACAACCCTCTCACTTGACCAAACCTTAAAGTTCATATCCATCTATTGGGACAGGGATTACGGATGCCTTACGTATGGAACGCATTGCCTTGAGGTTTGCTGTGGACTTTATTAATCTGCCAATTAGGTTTTTGTACGCAGACCCCACGCCTTCTGCTTTGCAGGTGTTTTTGAGACGTCCTGGCGCAACAGACAACCACAATTTAGGACTTCCTGCCGAACAGGGCCAAGAGGAAGGCGTCTGGATTAACGCTGATCCAATATCTGGCTGCGTCGTTTGTAATATTGGAGAAAGTGAGTACCTTATGCCCTCACCGCAGTTTTAAATAACGATGCACATTGTAGTGTGGGAGATTTGGACAGATGGTCTGTATCGCTCGACCCTCCATCGTGTCGTCCACCGAGGCTCAAATTATCGGTACATTCACTTTATTTTCATTTACCTTTGCTGACTTGTGGCTCTGGTCGTGGGTGTCAGAGTATCGTAAGCCCGACCTTCGTTCTACCAGTCACTGGATTGACCTGTGTGTGTTGATTGTTCACAGCGTGCCCTTTTTCTTTGAACCAAACTTTGACGCCATTGTCAAACCGTTGGATGCTGTATTGAGAATGAGGAACAAGAATGATCCGGAGTATAAATCTCAGAAAGTTCCTGTTGTGTATGGCGACTTCCTCGTTGGCAAAGTTCGAAATAACTTTGCTGCGGATAGCAAGAAGAAATACTAAACTCTGAACTAAATATATCAAATATTCATTGGAAAGGTTATAGAGGTGATTGAGGGAACAAGCTCCTGCAAGGGTTTGGCGTTCTCAGTCCTTGACAGAACCATTAAATTAACCCAAGTCACGTGAATAAGGTTTTTCCATGGCGGTTTTCCTATTGACTCACAAAGGTTTCCATCGATTCATTCCAGGACACGCGATACCAGCCTATATTCGTGCAATGTCGCTCCAATCCACCATACTCAAGCTCAATTCACCTATCAAGGAGTTGATGCTTTCCGTAACGCGGGATGGAAAGGAATTGGGCGGGGAAACTGAAGCCGATGCAGGGGAGGTTATCGGATGGGTGGACAAGGCAAATCAGGCAGATTTTGTGGCCGAGAAGAACATAAAGGTGTGTTTTACGCGTGTTGTTGATGAAATATCTTGTTCGATTGATATACTCTAGGACCTCGACGCCACTCTTATCCCAAAAACATATATTGCCACAAATTATCTGACTGCCGCAGACGTTGCGGTGTACGCTGCCCTTCATCCATTCGTTGTATGTATGATACCGTCTAATTCTATCGTTTTAAAGTTCCCATCGTTTTTTTTTGTAGTCCAAACTCCAACCTTCTGAGTATTATGCTGTCCCTTCAGTCACCCGTTACTTTGATCATATCCAATCGAGCCCATCCGTCCGAACGTCTGCGCAAGCTCTAGGAGATGCATTTAAAATTGTTTCTCTTGATATAGAGGGTGCGCCGAAGCTCGAGCGGAAGATAGAAGCTCCAAAGAAGAAAGAGAAGACACCCAAAGCACCAGCTACTGAACCAACCGCCCCAGCTGCTTCGGCCGTGAAGGAGTCGGCGAAATCTTCGCCAAAACCCGCAGAATCAGAAAGGCCGCAAAAGAAGGAAAAGAAGAAAGAGGTAGCAACCGAGGTTGGTCGCAGTAAAGATACTGGAGGCAAAAAAGGTGGTAAGGCACCCCAGCCAGAGGATGGCGATCCTGTCCCGTCCATGATCGATCTCCGCGTAGGTCACATTATCGACGGTGGGTTTTCTCCGTCTCTCCTCATTTCTTTGAACACAAAAAGCTTATGTCAACCTGCAGTCATCAAACATCCCGACGCCGATGGGTTGTACGTCGAGGTATGGTCGAGTTTCCTTTAGGAACAATGAACACTTACACGCAACTCAGCAAATCGATCTCGGAGAAGAGACTGGTCCACGAACAGTAGTTTCAGGCCTTGTCAACTACATTCCTATCGAGCAAATGAGGGATAAATATCTTGTTGCTGTTGTAAGCTAATCCTTTCCCCTCTTTCCCTTAGAATAGCTTAATGACACTCAACAGTGCAATTTGAAACCAGCGAATATGCGGGGCGTCAAAAGTTTTGCAATGGTTCTTTGTGTGGGGACCCCAAAAATAGTTGGAAGGCGATCACTCACATTTTATGCAGGCCACCTCTAAAGAAGGAAAAGAAGGTGGTATTGAATTGATTCAACCCCCAGCTAATTCAAAGCCCGGAGACCGCGTTTATTTCGAGGGTTCTGATTTCGAAGGTCGGTTGAATTGTTACTTGCAATTTGAGTTGTCCATAGCTGATGAATTTTTTCCAAGACGCCATCCCTCTTGCTCAGCTTAATCCCAAGAAGAAAATCTTTGAAACTGTGCAACCTGGTACGCCAATCCCATTTCTTTTGACCTTATTTATAATTTCACCTTAACCATAGGTTTCATAACCCTCGATTCCAAGGAGGCTGCCTGGATCAATCCAGCCACGAAAAGTGTACATAAGATCCGAACAGCGAAGGGCGTATGTACAGCACCTACACTTGTAGGCGCATCTTTGTCGTAGTGTACTTGTCTGTGGTATCATTTGCTTGGCGAAAACGGGTGATGCAAACATTGCAGAAATTTCTTGTTTAGTTTCTCTAGAATCAGACACTATGATACCTCGGCCACCAATAGTCCGCCTCTCCCGCTGTTTCAGCTCAACAGCACAGGTCTGCAAAAATGTCTCTATCATTGGACGTGAACCAATCAAAATTCCTCCCTCCGTAACCATTACGCCATCAACAACTGAAGTGACAATATCTGGGCCGCTAGGCTCGACAGCCATTCCGTTAAAGGACTACATGAAAATTGACTTCCCCGTCCAAGATATCATGAAAGTTACAGTAAAGGACTCCACGGAAAAATTGCAGCGACAAATGTGGGGAACGACGAGGACGCTTATTTCGAATGCTATAATTGGCATGACTGAAGGATTCACGGTGCCTCTTTACCTCGTTGGCGTTGGCTATAGAGTTGCGCTAGAGGAGGATCCCAGGGGTCAAGCAGATGGCGGAAATGGCCAACGCTTGAATATGAAGCTTGGCTTCGCGCAGGCTGTGTTTGTCCCAGTGCCCTCACACATCAAGGTGGAAGTGCCGTCAGCAACAAAAATTGTTCTGTTCTGTAAAGATAAGCACCTTCTGGGTCTGTTTGCGGCGAAGATACGCAATTTTCGGAAACCTGAGCCTTACAAAGGAAAGGTGAGCATATGAAAGCTCTGATTTTGCGCTCTTAACTGATGTTGAACCTAAAGGGAATTTTTGTCGGAAACGAAACAATACGGATCAAGAGTGTTAAAAAGAAGTAGTCAACAAATTATCACCCTAATGAATCTCTTAACCAATCCCGTTCTTATCCCATGGACCCTACACGCCAACAACGCTTTTGAGGTACATACCCCTGATGTGAATTCATATCTCAAAATACACGATCGCTTGTAAGTGAACGAGTTTCCTAAATGAAACCAGGTCCCAAAGTGTTGAATTATAATGTGTTATGGTATGTAAATGAAGGTTTAGGTTAGTATAGTAAAACATAAAAAAATCGTGGAAGCTCTATCCATAGCACTGAGATGGGGCCATCTCAACCAAGCAGCCTTTTAGCACCACGAGACTTCTTCGGAGATGGCCTCACAATATTGACATCGTCCACAACGATATCCGAATCCGATGACTCAACCAGGTTCACCTTGTCGTCCCCATCATTTGTCACTTTGGCTGCCTTTAAGCGACGTTCGTACCTCCACACCTCAGAGAGTTTTCGAATCAGTGTGGCGATATCTTCCCTCATACCTGCAACTTTCTCGTCGTGCCACTCAGCTTGTCGCTCCTTGTTAACCATTCTTGTTCTTTGATTCTGTGAGATGCGTAAATTCCAACTCAATGGTCGACACCCTTGAAACCCACCAAAATACTGTGGCAATATCGCTTAGGATCAGCCATGAAGGTTCGCACAAAGTGGATGAGGTAAACTCCGCAATCACAGAAATTTGGTTGTGTTGGTACCTTCCCGGAAGTTAGCTTGTTTGAAATGGGTATCAGAAAGAGAACATACAAAAGCCGTTTTTCCCTGTGCAAGACTTGCGTTCAGTATCCCCTTCTTGTCTCTGGCCTCCAACTTCAGATATGTAGCCAGTTTGGTAATAGCGCGTGGGTGTCGTGTTCCGAGAGAATCCAAGGTGAAAATATACGTTCTAAAGCACTGGTTTGAAATAGTAGGTATGCCAAAAGGAGAAACACACCTGGGAGCAGGATCTAATACAACGACGCCATCACCCTCGTCCTTTTCACCCATTGCCCGCTGATTGGTCTTCGAGATTGCCTTTTGCTTTCCTTTAGCTTTACTCGAGCCATAAAACCGGGCCGGTGGAACAACCTCCAGTTTCAAGGTTGTAGGAACATCGTCTTCATCCAGTTCCATAACATTGATGGCTTCAACGTCATCAACCACCATCGCTACGTTTGAGGGACCAGAGTCGAGGTTCTTGTCCATTATTGAAAGAGATTTCTCAGTAGCATTGCTATTGGCGTAAATGTCACCCTCATCTGAGGCATAGCTGAGCACGTCGTCGTCGTCGTCGTCCCCATTAGCAACAGCAACTTCCATAACAGGGGGCAGTGCAACCTGGTCATCGACACCGTCACCAATCTGACAAGAGCTCCGGAAACCGTTGTAGAGACTACGCTCAACCTCAGCCTCGCTCGAGGGTACAGTAGCGTACATATCGTCATCGGAGTTGTCTTCTGGGGTGCCTGGTCGCTTCGCTAACATCGTAGGCAATACTGGTCCATCTTGTGTTATTGAAGAGGTTGTAGTATTGCCGTCCTTCTCAGCTGCCGTTAGCGGCATATTCTCCGGCAAAACTGATGCGGTGAGCACGACTGATGCTTCGTGTTTTACAGACGATCTTGTATCCTTGCGCGTCGGTGGTATCTCCGGGGCTGGGATTAAAACGTGCTCGGGTTCACAGATGATGGCAAGGAACCAATGGAAACTAATTGGCTGTTAGTCACAAACCGACATGATGGGAAAGAGAAACGTACTTTTCATTTATTGGCACAATAATGTACTTCTTTTGGAAGATGTCGAATTTAGAGGTCCACTTTCGCAAACTTTGAAATGCTTGCTCTGGACTAAAGGCAACTTTAGCTTTAAATATGCATGGACGAACAAGTAGACTCACTCTTTCTTGTGAACCAACTTCTTATAGAAAAATGAGTTGAACACATGAACTTGGCTGGCGAGTTCTGGATTGCTCATTTCCAACTCTCCCAGCCAGTGCCTGCATCATATTTTTCAATAACCTACAAACAAAGGAGGAAAGGACATACTTCAATCCAAATTCAATCAGAGTATCATTAAGATATTCTCCGGGTTCCAAACGAGCAAGATCTCCGTTAGTGAGATTTACAGCGCCAGGGGCACCTTGAGGATAGACTAGTACACTGGATGAGGATGAGAGAAGGAAAAACAGACAGAGCTAGTGATTAGAACTTACACTTCATCCTGGTCTGGAGCTGGGGTGATCTTTTGTGGGACCGTGCGTGCTGACCGTCGGAGATTTGAAGCACCCGCTGTTTGATCCATCGTGCTGGGTCTGCAAACGAGTCAGTCTTGCGGGTTAAATTCTGACTTCGATAGTTTAGACCTTATTCTTCGTGGGGCTAGCCCGGAGCTCCTCCGTTCAAAACTTTCCAGCCTCGAGCTCGAGCCAGTACTTTGAGGGGATATTTTTTCCCTCGTTGCTTGCACGATTTGGTGTTCTTTCATTCTGTTCCCTCGATCCACATCCACCCGTCTTGACATTTCAACCATTTCCCACAAGAGCCTCCCTCTAAGGAATTAAAACATTTATCAGGTAAGGGTGGCAAATTGTAGACATCAAACTCACTCATTTACTTTCGAAGGCTGTATCCCGTGCTTTGTTAAAAAAGCCCGGAGTTGACCATAATCTCCGTCTTTCCATAAGCGACTGTCATGATCAAATTTGATTGTCACCCAATCATCCCCGGTGCCATCCTTTCGTTGCAGTTGAATAAAGGGGGGGTTTACGGAAAAAGTACACTTGGCAGCAAAAAAAGGGTCAGGTCGAAGGAGTAGCAGTGATGAAACGGACTTACCTCCCACCCCTTCCAATCGTCGCCAATACAAGTAAATCTATCCACTTCATTGACCTTCACAGTCAGTTTGTCAGCACTCCAACAAAGGGCTATCGAGCGGTCGCCCTGTTGAGGATGAAAATCAGGTCCAAGGTAAGCTTCCTTGACCGGTAGTTGTAGCTCTGTGTTATCCAATCTCCCCTTTCTCTGGGTTATGGTTTTGTAACTGGTGGAAGAAGAAGCGATTGGATCACGATTGACAGGTGCATGGCGTAGCAATAACTTGGAAACGCCGTGTTTCTGAGAATCCTTAATGAGCTAGGTAGCGGGGACAGTGTTAATCAAGAGTGCTGAATGAAGAAGAATAAGCCACGGACCTTGGGCTGCATTTTCTTTGCTTTAGTACTCATCTTCGCCAGGTCGTATTTAGGTCCGTCTGCCGATAATCCTTCAAACTTTGCCACTTTATCCTTGACGGAGTTGAGGCGAGATTCCGGTTCTGAGGTATAGGCCGTGATGGAATCATGCTCAGGAGAGTCTTTTTGTGAACCCCCGTAACGGCCTTCGTTCCATACAGTAGCAGCTCCATCGGGCGCTATACTTAATGCAGGAAATGGATATCTTGAAGGTTGAACATCTACATTGCTTGCGGAGGGCGACGGTATGTTCAGCTCATCCGATGACGGTTTATTTTGGAAGCCGCTACGCCGTCGTTTTCGCTCCTCTTCGGAAGATTCAATCTCATCGACGTCGACGCTGTCTGGCGCCAAGAGGGGACGATTCCATTGTCCTTGAAATAATTGATTACTTGTAAACCAGGGCAACTCTCCAGAGGACTCACCTATGCTAGCCTTTCGTACGTAAGTCTTGGAATGAGTTGGTTCCTGACCAAAAGTAGGATCAAGTTTTTGTCTTTTGGCAGGCCGGCTTGCATATTCTCTATTGCCCGACGCCATGGTTTGTCTTGCAGTTGGGTTTCCGACATTGCTTTTACCTTTAGCCTTGTTCTGACCGTTTGGATTAGCGCTGAATGGGTTCATTCCGCCGCCAGGGGGTGGACAACGCTGCAACAGTAGTGAGTATTCGGGAAGAAAGAAAGGTGAAGAAAACCAACATTAGTAGGCGTTCGTATAATAGTGGGGTTGTGCTTCCATCTATCAGTAGAACGCGACGTTAAGGTGAGGTCGAAATAGAGAAAACGAGGTCACATGCAGTAACATACACTGATCCATTTGAATTTCCAGGCTGCCAACTCATGCTATGTAAGCCTTTTATCGCATCCCGGTCCTCCTTTGCGCTTTTCATGGAGGCAGAGGAGTGAGTACAGGTGAAGGTGCAAACATACACTGAGGAGGCCGATAAGTGTCGAAATAGGCAATCAGTACCGACTCAGCTCCTATTTAGTAATCAGTATTGTTGACTGATACAAAAAAGCTTGAATGAGACTCTAGAATATGCAATAAAGTGTACACAGGACAACAAGGACGACTACACAACAATCACAAGCCCCGGAAAAATTAAAAGGTATAAATAGTTCAAATATGCAAGTACGTGAATGGGGGCAGGGGAGGACCATTGAGTAATAGAAGATGCAAAACCATGGAGGCAAGCCGAAATAGATGGTACAACTGCAACATGGTACAAAGTTCTGATGAGCTACCAATTGACATGGATGTGATCGTGATAATATGCAAAGCGTGGCCAGATGAAGAATGGGTGGGATGCAGCGGGGGATGTGGTCAATATGAACGTGAAAGTCATAATTTTTTGTCCAAGACAAGTATCATCAGCCGGAACAGCCTTCATAAAGGGAGTTCCGCGGAAAGGTCTGGTTGGCTTGCGCCCATGTCGTAAGATTTGCGTTCGTATATGCGTTTATGTGTCTATAGGACAATGTTAACACGATCAAGCACTGCCAACATGAGGCCCATACCTTGTAATATAGTCAGTAGTTGGACGGTCAGGAGGATTGCAGGTAACCCCGTTTTTAGTCCCTCGTCGCTGATATACACGGACATAATCGATGTGCATCTTGGCGGGGAAGACGAGGTGTTTGAAATCTGGAAGCTGGAAGCTATTTGCAATCGCCAGATTGAAAATAATATACTGAAAGAAAGAAGGGATCAAAAGCAGCGAAATGGTTAAAGGCCCTCACATACCATGGGTTCTTCCGAAATTAGTCTCTGACCAATTGCTGCGGCGGTATCTGGGCCAGTTGTGGCGGATGTGATAGTCCAGGTTTTTATATCGTTGCTATACCAGGTGACGTAGCCATCGTCTCGGTTCTTGGGATCAGACCAAAGCTCGTAGGCGAAAGTCGAGAATGTATTGCCGCCGTAGACGCGATCTTCGATAAGGGTAACGGCTGAGACAGCCTGCTGGAATGGACCACCCTTATAACCGTTGATAGCGGTAATGTCCGAATTGTAGACGGTCGTTGCTGAAGTGTCATTGTTCCAGTTATATTTGAGGTTATATGGCGCGCATTGAAGACTCTGAGAAACCTCGCCTTGCATCTTGTCAGTGTCAATTCGAGCTTCAAGGATGTCGACTTCTGGTACCCCCCTCCCAACGTTTACACTGGGTCCGGGATGATCACTGCCAGGGCATGTACAAGCCGACAATTTTTGGCCTGGTTGGGCGGACAAGATGCCATTACCTAGTCCACCCGTAGCAGCTGAAGCTGGCTGTCCATCTTTACCTATCTGACCTGGAAATGTCCCTGCATCACAGGTATCGTAGCTGTAAGGCCACATGCCTTCGGTACTCGCGCCATAGCCAGCTCGTCCCTGTGTAACATTCAAAAAGGGGAACCGGAATCTCAAAAAGAGTTCTACCCACCAGATTTCCCAGCGTCCATACACCTACATATTACGGGCATCATTTTTTATTCTGGTGAACTTGCACGAAAGACTCACCAGGCCACAGACCTGGCGTGTTGGGACTTCCAGGAAGACTCACTGACACCTCTACGTAACCAGTTGTAAAGCAAAACTTGTTCCAAGAAGTCAGCATTCCTTGAGTAGAGAGATTCTGAGGACAGCCTTCTGCGATCTGAAAATAGAAACACGCACCACTCTGAAAATTTAAATCGTGGACCCTTTGCTCCGTCATTGTGATAACCAACTTGCCGTTGGCCGTTGTTACTGCCTGCACATATATAAGTATTGGTGATGGAGAACAGAGAAACCACCCACCGATGGATCATACCATTCACTATCACCAGTAGGCCTACCTCAAGTCAATATACACTCCTGAAACAGATCATTCAAATTACCAGTAGTGCAGATCGACAGCCTCCCAATAAGGGTCATCACCAGGATAGAAACTCCTTCCATCTGTGTTGAATTCGTCACTAAACACCAAATCATACAATTTCCCATCCGACCCTTGTCGCGTGAAAACCGAATCCGGAGTGTCTTTATCAATTAAACTTGGAACGTTAGGAAGAACGGGTATCTGTCCAGTTCCATTAATGCCTCCAGCGTTCCAGCCAACTATCCTTGGTGGGAGGTGGGTATAATGATACATAACAGGGTATCCAATGAATAACGTGATAAGCGCTGCAATGAGCAGGAAAATAGCGCTTGCATTGACCCATCCCCTCCAGGAGAAGAGAGTGAAATTGGAGTCTCCCCGAGGATCAGGGTTGTGGAGGGCATCGTCTATGTCAGGATCTCTATCCCACAAAGTTTGGGGTATTGTCGTGGTTGTCGGTGCCACTGGCTGTGGTGGAGGAGCCTTTTCTCGTGAATGCGTCGCTACTGAATTTTCTGAGGAAGGTGTCGTGCTGAACCTGGTGGTTGTCCCATTATCTCCTGGTTCCTTCGATGCCGGGTGATACTGATTAAAAAAAGATGAGCTTGTCCCAACAGGATCAATGAGTTGCAAAAGAAGGAAAACGAACAGAATATGGTCCATAGCCTCCTCCGATACTTCCTCTTGCAACTCCCATCGCCATAGCATTGCGTCCATTATGCCCTCGACTACTGTGCCTGCTGTTGGCCGATGCTGATCGAACAGGTCGTGGACCACCAATATGTGGCTGTTGCTGATAAACTGGTTGCTGTTGCTGGGTTTGATAGACTGGCTGAGACGGATGATATACTGGTTGAGGTTGCTGGTAAACTGGCTGAGGTTGCTGGTAAACTGGTTGAGGTTGCTGGTAAACCGGTTGAGGTTGCTGGTAAACTGGTTGAGGTTGCTGGTAAACTGGTTGAGGTTGTTGATAACCTGGTTGAGGTCGTTGGCTCTGGTAACTTGTGTACGAGTTGGCGCGGGTTGGACTTTGTGTCGGGACGACGGCATATTGTGGGGTCGACTGCCGGACTTGCCTACGTGTTGGACGAGACATGGGGTGGGAATGAAGAGACAGTGGAGACACCGCGAAAAGAACGCCCGAACCTGGAGGACTCCCAAGTTGGGAGTCCGGCCTAAAGCTGAAAGGCGCAGGGTCTATTGCTTCCCACGCTCAAATTCAAATAAACAAAAAACATTTTGGTTCTCCTGTCCTCTAAACTTCTTGCAACTATGTTCATAGTATGAGGCGTGCAGGGAAGACATGACCTAAAAGAGAGTCGCCACGCGTTCTCTGGAGTAAAGGCGTTTCGTGCCACAAGTAGCATCAACACAATAGTAGTATTTTTAGTCAAAATGATCCCAAGTGGGAACTGCAAGGCTCCTCATTTCCCATATCGGTCCCCACCTCCCTATGTATAAACCAAGCTTCATGGAAATTGTACCATTCGGAGGATGGGGATAGGGGAGTTACGACCTCCAACTGGATGGTAACGCCTCTCGTATGAGAAAGCGTCCGACTCCACAATCACAGCCACTTCTAAAGATCATTGCGTCGACACAATTCCCTGTATATTGTTACAGTAGCATTTGACGCGTCCAGACCACTGAAGGCTGAGTGGCTCTGTCGCCTGTTAACGTTAGCGACGCGTTGAAAACGCGAGGCTCTTCGTCACGTGTGAATCCATCATTGATCAGGACTAAGTTTGATCCGATCTCGGTTATCTCCACGTTATCTCCTGTTGAACCGAATGTTGTGGGCTTCATCGACATTTTGGGAAGGCCAACCTTCAAACGAATTCTATCATTTGAGCGTTTATTCCGATAAAATGAAAAAAGCAATGCCGCTGAAGCGTCGTACACAGATTAGAGTCCGGCCCTTCCTGTGGCAACTGGGAAAATTCGTCACATTAGATGTCTTTCGGACCTTCAACAAGCTCCACATTCATATTATTCATTTCCTAAAATCTTTGGAATGTCATGTGGCGACATTGCCACATTGCATTGATAAGCTATGAGCTCTTTGTTTAAATTTAGTTGGAGATTCCCAAGAACCCATCGCAACTCCGACGGAGGGCAACAAAAGTCATTGAGCCTGATTCTCAGATCCAGGGAAACCTTGAACTGTTTGCCGCATTAAAAATGGCTAAGGACAACATTCAAATTTTACAAAGGCCCACCCCCAACGTAAAGCTTCAGTGTCCCTTAAAGGTGATACTTAGGGAGGAAGTCCCCGCACAGTGATTTGAATTACAAGACAGGTTGCGTACAATGTAAAATGTATGTAAATGAGTTGCATGTCTGCAGTCGGAATGTATGTGTCTGCAGAAGGGCTCTAGATTCTAGAAATTGTTGGCAGTGAAGGGGGGTGGAGGGGATCAGCTTGGGGCAATCCATGTTAGGAGGACAAACGATCATGAAACCAGGAATTCGAAAATTGGCCTTTTCATGTGCATCTAGATCACTGACGGGAATGCTGAGAAACGTTTCTTTAACTCGATACCATACCGAGACTCTCCACAACTTATTCAAACACAGAAGGGTTCGGGAGGTTTGGTAGATGTAACGACTCTGTTAAACATGAGTGGGAAGAACAAGGCATATTGGTTCCTATCTGCTTGAAGGGTTAACTGCAACATAGCCGCCGTCAATAACAATTTCCTGGCCATTCACATAACCACCAGCACGCGACGCGAGATACACAGCAGTACCCGCCATTTCCTGACCGCTAAAAATTGACTGGCTTGAAAAAAAAAATTATGAGAAGGTGGAAAAGGAAACGCACGTTCCGGCACGCTTCGCAGGGACAGGTAGAACTCCTTTCCCGATCTTGTCCACATCATCCGGTGTAACGACATCCATGGTCATTTCCGAGGCATAAATTCCAGGCGCAATTGCATTCACGCGGACCGGTATTCCTTTCAAAGCTAGCTCGGTAGAGAGGAGCTTTGTAAGATGCGATGCGGCAGCCTTTGTACTATTGTAGCAGAACTGCCCAAATCTGAATTGAAGTGAACAATTTCCACCATTAAGGGTAAGTGACAAACATGATTTTGCGCAACCTTGATGATACCACTAATACTCGTGATGTTTATCACGCTTGACCAGTATCCGTCAATATCTTGCGATCCCTTTGCGAGCAATCCGAGGAAGGCGGTGGTCACGAAAAATATAGAGGCAGAGTTAATTTTATAGTGGCTCCCCCACGCTTCAAACGATTCGTTGTTAAATAGAGCAGACCCGAGAGCTTCGGCATCTTTCCTCTCTGGGGCTGAAGCGTCGCTGAAAAAGGGAGATACTGGTCCAACCTGACCAGCGCTAAATGGGTAGTCCCATCAGGATCGAATGCATGGAAGTAACAGGGACTCGACTTGTTCACGAGAATATGCAATCTCCCCTCTTTCTCCTCGATGAATTTCTTTGCCTTTGAAATGCTAGCTTTATCAGTGACATCCATCTGTAATCTGAAAGCACAGTGCAATGAAGATCACAATTCTCCCCAACAGGGTAGGGAAAAGGCATACGGCAAGATCTCGCCTCCGATCTGCTTATCCCAAGCCGACGAAACTTTCTCGAGTACCTCTAGTCGACGTCCAGTGATATAGACCTTAGCACCAGCAGCAGCAAGCCCCTGTGCGTTCATCGATCCGATCCCCGTTCCGCCTCCAGTAACAATAGCCACTCTTCCATCCAGATCGTTCGAGACAGAAGGGCGATAGGACTGGGGAGAGGACATGATGGGTGTTACGGGGAAAGTCCAGCTGTCATCGGGCTCGACAAGGACACATTTCTGGGATGCGCTTACCTTTTACTGACGACTCGGACGGTTCTACTCAGAATCTGCGGACCAATTGATCCGTCCGTCCGGCCTTTCAGTGTGAACTCGCCCGTGCGAGCATCAAGTTCACGTTCAACCTTCAAGTTCTTGCTTCACGACAAAAACCTAAAATACAGACAGATAGATAAGTTAACACAAGATCATGAAGATAAGTAGTTATGGATACAAAGGGAGTGAAGAGGTTATGACTACGCTCAACAAAAAAGATACAGCGGGTGGTAAATTAAGAATCGTTACCTATACAATTTGGGAAGATGGTGTATATTGAGGGAATCGATATGATAATGTCCGTGCAATGGATGGCCTTGACTTGGACCGAATGATGCTGAGCTCCGGCCATTCCTGACATTATTCTGCAGATTTAGCACCTGCTCTGGAGTACGAGATCTCTTGATGTGAATTCTGGACAGGTAAGGCAGGGAGTGTGTCATGGCCTGAATCATCCTGGGATCGTACCAGCCATGGCCAACGAAAACGAAGCGAAGGGTCCGTGGGAGTGCATAAACATAGAAAAATGATTTGAGACTGGGAAAGGAGAGTTGGGAGCGGCTCAGATCAATGAGGCGCAGAGACGAAAGGGAGGGTGCTGAGATGAGAGTGACAAGATGTGCCAATTCAAAGGGAATGTCGGACCCGTCCACCTTCAAGTGAAGCTGGGTCAAGAATGGAAGGGTAACGCGTCTCGTAACAGATTCACGACGTGAGGGAAGACGAGTGATCTTTCCACGGGGAAATAACATGCGAAAGTCAACGAGTCGAGATGAGATGGAAAGAATGGATATAATATCAGAGACAGCTTGATGCCCGCTGGTAAATCCGTGATGAGTGTAATCGAGGAATGTTAAGTTTCCGAAAAGTGAAGGCATCCATGTTAATCTAATGCCGTCCACAGTAAGTCTGTGCAAACGAGGGGTGTAGGCCGCAAAAATGAGAAACTCTTGAAAATCATCGTTGAACCGGTGGACGAGGGTCAGTTCCTGTAAACGCGGAGCGGGGGACGCGCAATCCGCCAGGGCAGCTTTCCAAAGGAAAGGAGAGTATTCAGAGAACTGGATTTCAAGAGAGCGCCATTGACGGATATGGGGAACGACTATGTGTATATACCAGTTGACTGTGTATGGGTTGAAATCTTGCGAACGGCGAGCGCCTGAGCGGGTGTTTCTGTAGGGCAGAAGTTGGATGTCCAGGGTGCAAGCTTGAGCACGACGAATACGCTCACGCCACATGGCCTCATTGGGTCCGATGGCAATGCGACGCCATAGAGCGGGGGTACGCAAAGCGATCTGCCTCCATGTGCTGCATATATGGGAGACAGTAAGAGGGAAAAATGTGTCTTGTTCTGAGCCGAGGATGAAGATGAGGCCAAGAAGTTCGACGGGAAGGCGGTGTATGAAATGAGGCAGAGGGGGGTGGAAGTTAGGCGGTTGCTGCGACCGGAGATGGCGAGGACGACTAATAATGCGTTGTCGTGTGGAGGGGATGAGGGGCTGGTTTGGTGGTTCCGGACGAGAATTGCGAGAAAAACTGGGTAAAAGGTTATTGTGAATGATCTTGTCTGAATACCAAGCACTTACAATGAACAGGATAGCTTTGATTTAATGATATTGGCTAAGGAGCGACTAAACGTGAGCGCTCGCCCCCGGGATCTGGGGTCAGAGGGCGACATTTGCTACACTGACATGAGAAAAAAAGCAGGCAAGGAAAAGGGAGGAACGATTTGACACATTGATTCATTATATTTGCTGGGGAATGGAGGATTGACCGAGGGCCCGGAAAATGCAGCATCGGAGGACATCCTGGAGCATTCACCGAAATGTCATTATGGAGAGCTGTGCTGCCCCAGTTCCGTAGACGACTCGGACAAAAGGGGGACAACCTGCGGATTGACTGGACCGTCGAGACAAAGACATTCATGCCGTGGCAGTGCGCAACGCATCCTAAAATGGACCCGACGCGTCGCCGTTACGTCATTCCTTCGGTTTCGTAGCTCCTCCGTGGAAGACAAGTATAGCATGTAGCAATTAGAAAGCCCGGTGACCATGCGGCATAAGATACTGAACAGTTACCGAAATCAAGCGACAAGAAGTCCTAATCACATGAGCTTACGTCATCGACCATTCAACCGCAGACGGCTCTCATCTCCCCTCCTTAATAAGTAATGGACGAAACAGAGTCCCTGGATGCCCTCGCTAATATTCTAACAGCTGTTGCGGAAAGTCCCTTTGATATCTCTCTCCATGCACAACATGTCAAGTTTGCTCAATCCTTGGAAGGAATGGAAACTGAAGTTCAATCTGCAATGGAAATGATGTCCCAACTAGTTGCTGCTGGTGACGACGTCTGGATTCCTCTCCTGAATTCCAAAGAGCAATCCGTCGATTTGGAAACGGAGGGCGGTGTTCAAGAACTCCTGGAGCTATATTCGCGTGCAGAGGGCGATTACCTATGTGTGTATGAATACTTTCAGCTTCCAACTCAATGTTTAACGGACACCAAGCAATTCCAATATTGCAGAAGCATCTTGATTTTCTCGTGGAACGACACGGCTTATATGTTTCTGGAGAGCAATTGCGGCCGGAGGCACTTGCTGATGTCTTTACGACCACCTGGACACGAAACTCTATCCACCAAGTTGTACAGAAAGGGCTAGGACACCTCATTGAGGTATGCATAATACCTGTATTTGTGCCATCGATTTTCCTCATTGTTATGCTTAGAGTCACAAACTCTGGAATGTTCAACGGGATTGGGAAATGGAGATGCTCGAATCGGCACCAAAATCCGAAAAGTAATATCTTTAACATTTGTATCTTACTCCCCATGAATAATATTCCTCAGGCCAGGGTTGGTCGAACGACTTCAAACCTTACATTTGGACCGGCTTCAACAACCTCACCCTAGTCGGTGCTGTTCTCACATTTCAACTTGTTCAATACTTATTTCCTCTTCTTCTAGGCATTGAAGACACTTTCCAGTCGTATTCATCTTTTACGACGAATTATCTACCTCCAAAGGACTACGAGTCTCTCATGGTGTCTGCATCCAAGATTCGAGGGCAGAGTATCCGCAATCTCGACCGCCGCGAGCGCTTGGAGACAAATCTTGTATTGGCGCTCTGCCTTTTAACCATACTGTTTCTAACCAATAACTTATTTCAGGCCAACACAAATGGCTCACTGGAAGCATACCAGCAATATATTGGGTATGAACGGAGGGCGAAACATCCAGATATCTTTGTCACGCGTGGGATATATGAAAGAGCGATCTCAGAGGCTGCTCGACGACGTTTCTCAGGAGAACCTGGAGCAGAGGAGGCACTACGGATGTTCTGGACGAGTTATTGTGATGCGTTGGTCAGTAATATTTATTGTATCCCCAATAATTGCCAATCCATTTTGTAGAGAATACTGGATATCATGGAGCTGGACATTTACAGACGAGCGGTGAGGAGTATACCTGGATCAGGAGAGGTCTGGGCAAGGTATCTACGATTTTTGGTGAGTCGGTGGGTTGATGCCCTCCAACCCATCCTCAAGCAGTTTTCTAGGAACGCATTGACGAACCACCGGAGGGTCTGGAGACAGTTCCAGGTATGCTCTTATTGCAACCCTGTTGACGTTCTTAACTTTCAAATTTGGTAGAAACTTATAATAGGGCATTCGAAACCAAACTCATCCAGTCTGACATCGATCAGCTGGTGCCAATTGTGCTTGCGCGCGCAGGTTATGAAAGGCGCCGTGCTGAAGGCGAGAGTGAAGGTATTTTTTGTAATTTTCCATCCATTACAATTTCTTACGTACGTTGCAAGATCAAGATGCTCTCCCAACATTGATTGGCGTCGTAGAGAGCGGTATCGAGATGGCCCGGAAAGGTAGTGCGCTTGATTTACCATGGCTTACTCGAGCTAAATAATCTTTATTAGCCTCGAAATCCATTGATCCCAAATTGCGACTGGAGAAATTCCTCGTCTCTGTCGTATGTCCTTTACATAAATTCATTCAACATTTGTGAAACAATTGATTGTAGTACGAAAATGCCGGCGTTACCTCTGCGGCCCTTGATGTATGGGCAGCTGCCACCAAACACTCTAAAGCCAGCTATCTAGTCTGGTTAAACTATACTGATGCCCTCATGTATGTGCCTTTTTGTTCATAGTTCTTAAATTTACTGAGATAAACCAATGAAGAAAACACAAACAGATCGAGGATGCCCGACAAATATTCGCTGAAATTCACACCAAGCAACTGGATTGGCCTGAAGCAATTTGGGAGGCATGGATTGCATTTGAACATCTTTACGGATCCGTGGAGGAAATCGAGTTTTGCCTTGACAAGATTGAAAGTGCCCAGTACCAAACCAATATGAGACGCGCGAAGGTGACTCCTTACTGATTTTACCCCATACGCCGTAAATTGAATCTCTGGTGCAGGAAGCTGCCAAAGCATATCAAGACATGCAACTTACTACAGAGGCCCAGGCATCAGCACCCACTGCTTCGGCACTTATTCCAGATACCTCAGCATTAGGCAGCGTAGAAGCACCTATGGAGGTCGACCATCCTGCCCCTGAACGAGGTACAAAACGTGGCCCAGAGGAAGATGAGGCTCCATCAGAGCCTCATAAAAAGGCACGAATCGGTAATTCTTCCTTTTTATATTTTCCCTGCCAACTGTTGAATACGAAAAAAATCAGAGCAGAAACCTCTGCCTTTAAAAAGGTCAATATCGGCGCTTTTACCTTTTATCTATTCTCACTAACAGAGCATTGTTCATCATCTCCAGGGATCGAGAGAATTCAACTGTCTTTGTGGCCGAGCTTCCTCAAGGTGTCTCCGAAGAGGACCTCAGCAATTTATTCAAAGATGTAATCTTCTCTTTTATATTAAACCTTTTCCCAGCTTTATACTAACTTCATTCAGTGCGGGAATGTACGAGAAGTCAAAATCACCCACTTGTCGACTTCAATCGTTGCCACCGTGGAATTTTTGGACAGAGTAAGGATCACTACCTCTCTTGCACAATATTTTCTATAATCGATTGCAGGACAGTGTACTTGCTGCCTTGACGAAGGACAAAAAGCGGCTGCGTGATCAAGAAATTTCTGTTCACCTTGCTTGGAAATCGACTCTCTATGTAACAAATTTCCCAGAGACGGCAGATGATCCGTTCATGAGGAGCTTATTCGGAAAGGTATGTACCCTTGTTGGAGCTTGGTTAGTTGATCATTAAACCTTTCTTTTATTGTAGTATGGGACGATCTTTGATGTCCGGTGGCCAAGTAAAAAGTTCAAGAATACACGAAGGTTTTGCTATGTGCAATTCACATCGCCGGTTTGTTAAAAATCCCTCTAATCAGTCCCAATTTTCTTACACAACAGCTCTTAGGATGCGGCACAGAACTCCCTCGAACTCCATGGACGCGAGTTGGAGCCAAACTTACCACTGAACGTTTATATTTCCAATCCAGAACGGAAAAAGGAGAGGACAGACCAAGATGCCAATGAGAAGGAAGTATATGTTGCTGGTCTTAGCAGGTTTACCACAAAGGTCGACCTTGAGAAGCTTTTCTCTACAGTATGGACACTTCTGCACTACTACCTTCCTCTGATCCGATGCATATATCGCAGTATGGCCCCGTCAAAGATGTCCGGATAGCTCTGGAGGATAATGGACATGCGAGAGGGTTCGCCTTCATTGAATTCGAAGAAGCAGTGAGTCTACTTCGTTTGCACACACAAGCCATGCACTCCAGGCATTAACCCCTCATTTCAGAAAGACGCGCAGTCTGCTTTGGCCGCCAATAACCACGAGCTCAAGAAACGGAGGATAGCAGTCACCCTCGCAGACCCTCGCGTACGTGCGCGACACAAGTAAGTTTGATTTTCATACTTAAGCTTGCAAACCATGCTGACTGTCACAAGGTCGGAAATTGGTCTCAGTCGAGTGGCAGAGGCGAGAAATAGGTCCGTCCGCATCAAGAACCTCCCACCTGCAACGCAAGAGGGTCTTTTACAGCAAGTCTTGGAGAAGATTGCGCCTGTCAAACGTGTTGAGGTATTTTTGGACAAGCAAGAGGCAGTCGTGGAGCTGGAAAACCCGGCGGTTAGTACCTCGTTTGTCCTCATCTTCACTCCGGGGGTCCTCATGTCTATGCTGCATCAGGATGCCGGTCGGCTGCTCTTGAGAACGGAACCCATCATCTTCGGGGGTAACACGCTGGATTTAAGCGAAGATATACCTTCTTCTCGTCAGCCCGGGGCTTCACATCAAAGTGAAAATGCTCTGTTCAAACCCAGGAGGCTCGGTCCTTCAAAGCCGAAAGCGGGGTTGGGTTTCAAGAAATCGACAGCCGCAATCAAACCTACGGATGCTACAGCACATGTTGTCCCCGCTTCTTCTAGTGGTGGTAAAGGACAAGATGACTTCCGAAAAATGTTGGTGAAAAAGTAGCTAGCTCCTACGTCTTAATCACAATTAGCACTGCACGTGATCAACAGTTGATTAATGCAGCCGTTGCTTTCAACCGTGTTCATACCTTTGTCTTTGAACTCTTATGGACGTGGATTCTGAATACTCAGAATCATCTTCAATTACCTTCGAATGGACTCTAAGAGGTTTGAATAATCTCTTTGATTCCACAAAAGGCGATAAGAAGTCTAAAGTCACAAAATCAATTCGCTTCGGAAACAATCGATGGCAGGTAATCGACCTTTCGTCAAGTTGCACAGCAAACATGTAAACACTGAATCCATAAATTAGATTCTATTTTATCCAAATGCTGGCCAAACCAAGGAATCCACCGAGGGTAGTTTTGTTAGCCTGTACCTTTCATGTGAAGTCAGTCCTACTTCCGATACTTCCTCTGTTCTAAGAAGACTCAAGCCTATTGGATACATTCTAGCCTACCCCAAAAGAAAAGGAACTAGCCTTATCGGATTCCGGCAGGTGCAATCTGAATATTATGGGTGGGACTGAAAAATTGTCTAACTTTTTTTCTTTAGATGGGTTCGAGATGGGGTCTACAAATTTAGTTTTGAACTTCGCAAGTAAGTTCTAATCTTTCTGTTCTCGACTATATTCACGAAATCTACAAATATTTCCAGTGTTGGAAAGACAGTGTTGTACAACTCAAAAGAGGCTCAGAATCATTCTTTCACCTACAAGGTATTTTCGCCACACTACTTCGTTGATCACGTCACAAACGTCATTTCTTTTTCTTTTTAGACAGCAAACTGGGGATGGTAAATTTTCCTCCAGGGAGGACTATCTAGCACTGAGTTAATTTACTTGCGACAGGGCACAATTTGCTCGACGAGACAACGTATACTACCAATCATTGCCTGTAAAGGCCCAGGATGCCTTTGTAATTATCTGCACTATCACATCGTCCCCGGCAATACCGCAGAACCAAATATTGCCCCGACAACCGGTCCCAAAGGCGCTTCTGGACACAGTTGGAATGCTTTTAGATGACCCTCTCTACTCCGACGTACAGTTCGTGATTCCTAGGCGGGGACAGAATGGAAGCAATGATCGGACAATATGGGCCTCAAAACGTATTCTACAACGAGCAGACTATTTTCAAACAAGTAGGCCTTTCGTTTCAAAAGCGGAGCTACGCTAACAGATCCTGTTCTCTAGTGTTCAACTCCAATTTTGCGGAGGGTTATTCCGAGCACGCCGATTACAATCAAACCCCCCGAACCGCGACCCGAGATATGGGGAGAAGTCCGCCCACCCCGAATCCAATTTTGGATGAGTTCGAGGATTCGGATAACGAAGATGATGGAGACTTCCCAGCTGCTTCCTCGCAACAATTTTCAAATTCTTCAAGTGGAATTGAAGAAGTGTCACTGCTGTTGGCGGACTCTAATCGTGCCGATTCTGATAGGACGGAGTCTGAAGGTACACAATCATCAGATGGTGATACCTCTACTTCCCCAGCTCTCGTCCTTGAGCCTGAGTCGTACCGGGACCAATCTCCGGCGTTACCAAAGATCAAGATTGTGGTTAAAGATGCTGCTTATACAACGTACCGTGCGATGCTGTATTATGTGAGTGACCCTTAACTCTTTTCGCAGGCACGCAATATTCAATACTGGCAGATTTACACCGATAATATCGTTTTTGCCCCTCTTTCTTCCTCCTTCTTGGCAATGTCGCGCGAACATATCATCTTTGGTGCGCCAATGGAGACCCTACCATCTACACCGTCAGAAGGATGCCAAATGACAGGCCCCAAGCGTCTTGCAACTCATGACTCTGCTGATTCCCGAGCAGAATGGATCCGAGACTGGGTGCGAAATAATCCAGGAAGACCTTCTCCATGCTCTGCAAAATCTATATACCGCATTGCAGATCGTAAGTGGGATTATTCTTCCTAGACAAGTGCTTGATTCCTCTTTTCCCAGGGTTAGATTTATCAGAATTGAAGGAACGGGCTGCTCAGGTACTGAACGACGGCGAAGAGATCTATTGGGCACCTTACTCAATCATAGTTATTTCAGCACATTATGAAGTCATTGACCGTGGACAACATTGGCTACGAAGTATTCTCCCCATTTGCAGCGGCATTTGAGTCGATACGTAAGGTACGCAGCCTATCCGTAAATTTTACTAATGAAAGTCCAATAAACTACACCAATAGGTCGAGGTCGAATTCTTCCTCAGTCACTGGCAAGACATCCGCGCTTCAGAGACGATGAAGAACGTTTGGCTGCAGATCAGGAATGGAAGGCACCCAGGATTTGAAGAAGGTCAGCCAGCCATTATCCATTTGTCCCCCCAAAACCACCTGACACCAGATGTAGTTTGGCCAGTCATTGCGCAGAGGTTGGAGTTCAAACCTGCCACTTCTATGGCAACAAGTAATAGCCAATACACTGGATAATCATTTTCTCTAACCTAAATGTATTTTAATGTGTTTGTAAAGTTATGCATGATATATTATATTCCTGAATGGCCCCCTACCTTGTTAATAAACTCGTCCGCATCAGAATATCCTCCACACGGTCTCTCTGGGCTGAAGCTCTCCATAAGTTGGTTTAGTGGACATTTTATTCTCTGGAAGGTTCGTTCGCAGCTCAAAGTTCGTTCTGCCCTGAGAAAGAAGGCATTTTGTCGGACTCACAAATGAGCACGCCTCGTCAAAAACGTCAACCTCACCGAGCTGACCTTGTTCTCAGAGACTCAGACTTCGAGATCAGTACCAGAGATACTTTCACAACAGGTAAGTAGTAATTATGTTCGTTATATCAGGAGCTATAAGCGTCGGCTTAAAACCACGCAGAACGTCACAGCTGCTTGCCTTTCCATAGAGAAGGGTAACTGGATCCAATTATATAAATAAGTAGGGCATAAACTTTATTCGTCGATGGTGCACCCGTTCATCGTTGAGGTGCGAGCGATCATGCAAAATTGGATGGGCAGAGCTCGCGATTTCTGGGGCAGTCAAGAGATTGTGAAATGCAAGTTGAAGCATTTGCCCGGTGATGCTTATTATTGGGGAGAACGACCCAGAAGAATGAGTCTGTTGATTAATTAGTGCATCAAGCAAGGGCTTCCGCGAACCTAGCTTGCCCAATTCGGTCAACGGGTTTGCGCACCTAAACGTGAGGCGTTGACGAACATGAGAGAGCTCGAGAATACACTGGCCGCCACTCGTGAGCTAATGCTGAAGAAATTTTAC
>Ga0307509_10003455_pt1 | contig 23956 bp, 25 predicted proteins | sample 10_EM_MG_FD_202245 | JGI IMG/M metagenome (GOLD analysis project Ga0307509, IMG submission 202245) | Populus trichocarpa ectomycorrhiza microbial communities from riparian zone in the Pacific Northwest, United States - 10_EM | ecosystem: Host-associated > Plants > Roots > Unclassified | place... | reverse complement strand
TATTTACTGCGTGCTCATGAAGGATCACTCGGGTTTTGTTTATTCGTACGGCGGCGGGGGAGGGGAGCGGGGCGGGTGGGATGGGTGGCCTGGCCGGTTATAGGTACGGTAAGAGGAAAGGCCCGCGCACCCGCTAATATGCAGCTGGAACTGGGAATGCGCTTCTACAGTAGTGCTCATTTTTCCGGGGTGGGGTGGGGTGGCAAGTGGGCATATATCATATAACGGGGGGAATTTCCCTGTGGTTTGTGATCATAGATGCTGGTATTGGGGTGCTCACTCACTCTACAGCACTCTATTATTATGCTACTCTACCGGAAGAATGAAGGGGAAAGGTTTATTAGTATTCTTGCTTTCCTTCTTTCTCTTTTTTTTTTTTTGGTAAATTGGTGCTGGCGAACCCCCCCTTGGGCGGGGAGTTTCAGCGGATGTCTGGTTTAGTGTTTTGAGCGACGTTGGAAGGAATTTCATGATGTTCAGCTCTCGATTTTCTCTTCCTATTTGCTTTTGTACATTGATATGATGATACGGGATATGATTTGGCCCCCATGTGTTCTCTTTCCCGTTTCGGGAGGGTGCGAGAGGGAGAAGGGGGGGGTTGGTGGTGGTGGAGAGGGACTGCGGATCGATTAGCTTACCGTACGGTACGGTACTGGTATCCTACTTAGGAGCAGGGATCATGGCACCGTGTGAAAAGTCATTAATGGAGCAACTTCTATCTCCGATCTTCGGCCAGAACTCCACCCTTTACCTGCTCTCTCTGATGGCTACGTTTCGGAGTGGTGATTGTATGGGTGATAGCGGGTTGGAACCATATTTCCCGTCTTCTTCCCTTTGTCTATCTTCCCTTTGCCATCCCATACACCCATCCATTGTCGCGTACTGTACCGTATTGTGAATCTCGAATACCCCTTCTGAACAGCACACCGCAGCAAGGCCCCCCCCCTGTAATGCGGGGTCGGGAGCAGCCCTTGAGTCCCAGAGAAATTTCAGGAAAGGAAGAAGAAAAAAAGGAGTGGCGGCAGATTTTTCCCCACAGTAGGGGTTCTCCGTGATGCTGATGGTCGTCGCCGAGTCTCGTGCTGTTTACTTCTTTCAAGGGTGGTTAGATTTCGTGTTATCTTATTCATTTGCTTCGTTTCCATCTCCTTCTCCTCGTCCTCCTCTATCGTATTATCTCTATTAATTTTTTTACCTTTCCTGGTCGTGTCACAATATGCTCGGGGTCGCAGGGTGGTAAATGTATGAGTTCCAGTGTAATCAATCTGTGGGTGTGTGATGGTATGTATGGTTATGTATGGATGAATGGATTGAAATTGGATCGAGTGACGGGATTCTGGGCTTGCTGGAGCACAGTACTCGTACTGGTATTTCCTGATCCTTTGTTACAGTTTGCTATCATAGCTTTCTGGTCCATTTGCTTTTGATGTGCAATTCGGTTGGGCACTTGTGGAGTAGCTTACCGGTATTAAAAATCTCACCGTGTTTCTTGTTGGGAAAGGAGGTTGAAATGGCTCTGGAGGGTGTGCATGTGTCTGTGTCTGTGTGTGTGTGTGTGTGTCTGTGTGTGAATGTGTGGTGTGTGTGAGTATGAGTGTGTGTGTGTGGTGGTGTGTGGGTGAGAAATTCCGTGTTACAGCAAGGCTATCGTCTCGCTTCGCTTGCGGGAATGTCGTCGATTGGGAACGTGTTGTCATATTGCTGGATTTGCGGGGATAAGGGGGATTTTTGTTTTTTGCCATCATGCTAACTGGACTGACTCGTATTGTAACTGGCTATGATACTGACTTATGCCTTTTCCAACTTATAAAGCGAACGAGCAAAAGTGTTGAAAAGAAATGGCCGAAACGAGTGATAGAAAAACTTTCTTGCTTGCTTGTCTCATCTGACGACTACAGTAGGGTACTCGAGTGCTCGAGCGGGAGAGAAATGGTCACACCATCGCACTCGGCAACGGACAACGGCTGTCTCACGGCTATGGAAGTGAGTGAACTTGAGCTGGGTTTACCTGGGGGGTTCATATCATTATAACTTAACCTGACGCTTCTGACCGGCCGCAGATATGGTAATACATCGAACTCATAACAGCTTTCACACTTGAACCCTACCGTAGGATGGCGGCCGGATCTGGGAATGCCATACCGTATACGAACATGCTAAGATAATGGGATTGTGACTTTGTTATCGTGGGAAATTCCCGTATGGATCACCTACATGGGGGGGGGAGGCAGGGGAGGGTTCCGGCAGTAACTCGAGCACAGTATCGGTATGTATGTGACTACCGGTACTCGAGTATGGGCCTGTTGGAATAACTCGACACGCAGCACGCACGGACCACAAGGCAAAGTAGCCAGGAAAGCAGGCAGTTATGACAGGAAGTGTCCTTGCTTTAAAACCCCAGGTTACCAGTACCGTAGAACCTGCTTGGGAAGGGGCAGACTGCCGGTGGCACAGTACATAAAGCGTAGAGCACACTGCAAGTACAGTACATTCATTTTGCTATAACCTGATGCGGATACTGTACGCGGGGTTATATCGATTGCAGGAGATGATCGTGGGTACCGGTTAAGGTCTTATATTGGGGCTTTCGCTTTGTCAGGAGGTTTGGGGTCCTTCAGGCGAACTCCGCAGGTTTTCGGGAGTGAGTGAGTGAGTGAATGGGGGGTGGGGGGGTTCATGAGCGCGAGTGGGATGGGACACGACATACGGTATTGCTTGCTTACTAGAACAGGAAAGGTAGCGCGATATTTATTATTTCATGTACTCTCTCGAGTACGGTAGTCTACACATGTTCAGGGAAGGCGCGCAGTTTAACTGTAATTACTCGTTGCAGGGGAGAAGTACCCGAAAATAGGGATTAAAGAAGTATGTGGTAAATATCTGTGCGCGTTTAGGGGCCTATACAAAAGATACCACCCCTGCTTTCGGGCGCTTCTTGCTTGGGACGAATACCGCATTTTCTGGTTAAGCTCGTTTTCACGCTAAGAGGTCGGAATAACTTGTGAGTCAGCATAAAAGTCGCCCCACAGTAAATATCTATGAAAATCTTACCCATAAAGGAAACTCTCTACTCAAAGAAGTTCGTGTATTTCGCCACACTTTCTTTTGACCTCTCAGCGTGAAAACGAGCTTAACCAGATAATGCGGTACCGTACCTCAGCCAGGCATGTATGCTAGCGTTATTATGGTGATGATGGGTTTGTATCGTGACTAAGGTAAGATCAGATATAAGATGTTAAGGGGAAGGATCGTATGCAATTGTACGGTACTAAACCATTTGAGGCGGAATCCGGTTATCCTTATGGGCCATAAGGTTAGCTGTTGCATGGTAAATCATACTCGACTGCAGGAGGGAAAGTGAGGGTGTTGTAAAACGGGCCACTATTACATATCTGGTCTGCGATACCCCAACTACACGAGTACTTTCTACAATGACTTTGCTAACTTCGAGGTTTCCTCGAGTCACTGGAGGGAGTTGCGTTTTTCTTGGTACCTTACCAACCAAAAAGAAACGCTGCTCCAACCTCGCCATCTGAGCACCGTGTCGGGACTCTACTTCGAAGGTCAGCATGAGTGAGGGGATGTCAATTTCCATTGGCCAAAATTTGGCTAGTGTAACCAGTTGAGGAGCCAATCTTGGCTCGCTTTTTGAATGTGGGAAAGAGTCAGGTGAACCATCTACTCCTCCTGATAGTGGCTCCGAGATATACGGTACTGCTCTCCAAGCGGCCGGAGTGGCCTACGAGCCACTCGCATCCCATTCGCCTCACTTACCGGTACCCTTAGCCTCTGGTACAAGGCGCATGCGGTGCTCTAAGCTGGCGAAGCTAACATTCACCCACTTTCTGGTTTTTTTCTTCGTTTTTTTTTTTTCATTCATTTTTTTCATTTTTTCATTTTTAGTTTTTTTCAGAAAAGCATCGGCCACAGGATTGATATGATATCAACTACCGGTACCAGCTCACTCGCAGATACCGGTATCTCATGTATGGCATGATAAGGGGCTTAATTACTGTTGGTATTATGACTCCGAATTGCTCAAGACAGACACGACAACACACGACACCACCCAACACATCGCAATCGGTTCTTCTTCTCTCCTGCTCAATGAGGCCTCATCCAAAGAGATGGTAGCATGGCACCGACGAGCTGGTATTCTGGGCTTTCGTCTAAGAGTTGGGATATCACGTGTTTCATGCTTCTTGATTTCTCGGTTTGGAAATTCCTGGGGAGAAATACCTCATGATTACAATCAGAGATCGAGCAGGTTGGGGGGAGGGAAGAGGGTCCTAGCACTAGTCTGGAATTGGATGGGGTGAAATGAGCTGCTGGGTTGTTGGCCTTCAATGATAGGTCTTCTGGGTGGCTGCCGCGCTCTCTTGAGTGGTGGGATGGGGAGTGGTCAGGACTGCGATATGAGGATTTGGGAAGATCTCGATTTTGGCAATATACCATGGCTATGTTATTCGCGCTCGCATGGTGCAGAAGCTGAGAATCTGGGGCGCTCAGGCGCGTGTGATAGAATCTAATCTAGCGCTTGGAGCAGTTGATGTCCGTACCATGCCGCTACTACTTGTCTATGGCAAGTGAGAGTATGGGAATGGCGTGACCGATTTGGACCTACATTGTATAAAATCTGAAACATTTCTCTTTCACATGCGGTATGCACTCAAGGCGGGGCACGATATGGCATCTTTCAAACCAGCTGCCCCAGTCTGGTGCCTAGCCCAGGAGCTCCGTCATGCAGAAGTCCTAAACTCGAGCATAGTTGGACACGGCATCGGGGAGTAAAGTCCGAACTCTCCAATATCATTCTCTGCCCAGCACATATATAACTTCTTATAGCATCGTATCTTACCGTAGAAGTTGTCCTCTCACTTACCCACGGAGCCTACACGGAGAAGCCCCTAGTGCAGCCGACTCGTCAAGCCATCTCTCCCGACACCCGGGCTGCATGAAGGAGAACAAATCAGATGTTGCGGGGACAACGGCGACGGCCGGTGCCAACACAGTGCCGGCATTCGGCAGACGAAAAACACCTCAAAGACGGGACCTGAAACAGTCCTCGATCGCAGTTGTGGAGGGATCGACCTCCAATCCCAACCTTGCGCTAATTATCACAAGCAGCAGTTTGTGCTGACCGTGATCAATGGGATGTGCCTCTGGGGTACAGGTATATACATCAGGCAGAAAGCTTTTGAGTTTTACTTCTGAAACTTTGGTGGGCTAGACTGATTGTGCAAGTACCTTAGCCCCCAACCTTCTTTCGATGATCACCCCTCCCCCCTGACCGCACTATACCACATCGATGTCGCGTGGCTGTATGTGTGGAGGAGTGGGACGAAATGACGCGTGATTGCACGCACCCGCGCAATGGGGGATCATTTTGCCCGAACCCTCGCTTTGAAACTCGGACCGCACGAGCAAGGGGGTTGTTCAAAAGAGCGGGCTTATGGATTCCTCCGAATCCTTGTCGAAGGAGTGATGGTCATGGAGGATGATGGGAAATACATTCGGGGGCCTCGGTCATGGATGATGTGTGAAAGATTGCTATGATAGGTGTATTTTCGGTATGAGCGGTGAAGAGAAGGGCACCATAAGGCCATCATTGTACTCCGTTTCAGAAGTAGGGTCAGAGGCTAAGATAAGTCAGTAATAAATAATAGGATGGCCGTATTTGATTACGACAAGGCGGAGAAATAGATGCTGAACATAGTGTGTGTGAGTGTGCCCGGGTGCGATCCCCTCCATGAAGGTTGCTGTCGGATGCCTGCGGATTTTGTGCGGATTTTGTGCTGGGACTTAAGCCTTTTTAGGATTTCTCCAGATTTCCCTGTTATCGAGAGGGTATTTCGATGAAATAGGTAAACAGTTCCCCTCCTCGCTATACTACATATTGTTCTCAAGGAAAAAAAATTAGAACGGCCTTCGCTACTTATTTCTAGAATGATTGGATTCAGGGGTTTGGGGATTTAAGGATTGCAGGGGTGGGCCTGTGTTCAGAAACAAGTGCACTTCCGAACGGATTAGTGTCCCCCCTGAAGCGGAAGACGGGTTCCCGAAACACGATCCATGTATACTGGCGAAAGCCAAGAACATTATTTAGTTGCTGTTTGGATCCTGGGCATAACCTATGCAGGTCTCTGATCGCTGGCCACGGTTCGAGGGGATTGGGCCAATGCTTATGGTAATATCAATGATTTATTCTCCTGATGTTTATAGAGCATGGTGTTAGTTACTGAGCCATCTGGAAGGGATGTACTGCTAGCAATTGGAGCTGGGTTCTATGGAATAGACATAACCATCGGGCTGCATATGTTAGTGAGTGTTGAGAATAGCATGGACAACTTAGGTATGATGTCGAGAACGCTCTTAAATCCATAGGGGCCTATGGATGAGATGCTGAACTAGTAGAATGATCTAACGGAAGTGCATCTATGCATCTGTGTATATATAAAAACACAGCGAATCAGTCGAAGGATTGTCTAGGTGCAACTCAATCGAGTGACGAACCATGAACGCGATTGCCCCGGTCGAGTGCAAGTTATGAGCCGAATTCCCGAGAAGGGATAAGTTCTTTTCTGTCAGAAAGGGAAATCCATGCGGCCTCGCGTCCGGTTCGGGAGATTACTCTCGGCCGCCTCACTTGAAAGTTATGCATCAAACATTACTGGGAAGGATTTACGAATCCTCTTGTTCTGAGGATTACTGGGCCTGGTGGGCATGTTAAGCTTGAAGAACGGAGAAGGATTTTTTTCCTCACCCGTTTCGGAATTCCTCCAGCTATTAGGCCGGGCTCAGGAGCTCCCTCCGGAATGAACATTGCTCACGGGATATGTTTCATTTTTCTCGCAGGCCGGGCGGGTAAGTGGGGGGAGGGGGGGCGAGCGGGAATTACGAGCGAAGTTCATACAGCTAGGATACTAGTGCTCATAAGCACTCGATTATGCCCGATACCGGAGTTGGGGGGGTGGGGGGGGTTGTGACGACATGCGAGGTGTTCCGGCTAACTTATACCACGGGACTTAAGCCTTTCCCTGAGGCGTAGGTTGGTTGCACTAGACCACGGCTGGGAATGTTTCAGATCTTGCCGTTAAGTAGATTGCTCTGCGATTGGCTGCGGCAGATAGGTCGCGTGCGGAGTAATGAGCGATGCCTGATGTGCACTTTCTCAGCCCGCTATCTCACGATCGGCAAAGAATTAGGGAATAGATGAGGCGGTGGGGGTGAGTGATTGGGATGGTACGGTGGGAAACTAGCTCAGGACGAAATGCATGGCATGGTCCTAAGGCCTAGTTCCTTGAAGGATGGAGGGAGAATTTATGCATCAATCAAGCGAGTCGAATACAATAAGGAGCGGAATATCTCCCACCGACTCCGCACGCCTGCGCGCCCGAAGTAAAGATCCCATCCATGCATCCATGCATCCATCCAACCCCATTCGGTTCCATAAGCCGTCCGCCCCCCCCCTCCCACCCGTCTTAGCTCGACATGGCGAAATCCCACCGAAAACTCCCGATTCCCGCCGGAGTACTCCCCGCACATCAAAAAGCGCCACTTCCTACTAGCATAGCCGAAATACCCGGCCCTAAGGGCCGCTTTGCTTTATTAACCTACCAATCCTCTATCCGCCTCAGCACACCATTTTCGGCAAGCTTCAGAATTCAGAGTGATACCTTATGAGTCGCGCTAGCCTCTGCGCGTAGGGCACTGCGTAAGCATAGGCCTTTCTCATTATTGTTTTGTTGAGTTTTGTTTCATGCTCTGATTTATTGGAACCCCCCCCTGCCTCCTACGATATTCTGTCGTTCTTCCCCGTACTACTTGCGATCCCGGGTAATTCAAGGAGCTTCGCATGGAAAAGGTGTAATTAAAAAAGATAAAAAAGCTTTGAGTGCATTCTTCGGCCCGCTGGTTTTCAGGGGTGGGGGAATGTTGAGGTTTTGTATATAGGGAGGGACGGGTAGTTTATTGGATGGGCTGAGATGCTTTATGGTGTGTCGCGTGATTGAAGGTATTCGTGTGTGCCCGGGGGAGGATCCACGGTATGTTTTTTTTGTGGTAGATGATTAGAGAAGGGGGGGAGGTGGTTGGTATCAATGGGTGAGTGAGTTGGCGCTACAGCTAGCGCTTGCCGCTCGAAGGAATGGCTTTTCTGATCTTCGCTTGGGTTAGGAAAGTGTGGGGAAGAGTGGGAGGAGATGAGGGAGCAAGAATACTAACTCGAGTGCCCTGATGATACGAATTGGGTATTATAGCTTTATTCTTTCATCGGAATTCTGAGGTGCAGGATGATTTGTAGGTGGTATTGGGCTTCGGTGAATATTTCTCGTGCTCGATCACTCGAAAGGGCTAGATCCTTTGTGTCTGCTACCAAGGAGGCTAGGGTTATAGCGATTGTTTGGGACTTGAATTAAATTTCCAGCAACACAGGGATTCCAAACTGGCCAATCAGACTGAATGGCTACTACCGCCATCCTTTAGGCTCGCCCCTGGGATGTGATGATCTCTAGATTTCTCAAACCCTCTGCCATGAGCTTTGTAGATCTAAGCATTTAATGAGACGGCCTCTGAGGGTTATTATGTCCGCTAACACGTAGAGGACTGCTTACCTTCACATTATAATGGAAACTTTGTTGAGTGGGAGCTGTTCTTATCCCATTGGCCAAAATTCATTGGCCAATAAGACTCTAACCATACCGTGATGGGTACTACCAGAAGTGGAAAATATTGGAGATGTGGAATGTATGGTTGCTGGATTATCGCTTGAGCGTGCAATGAATGTTATGACTCCACAATGAAGATTTTTGAAGATAAAAATTTCTGAATTTTTACAAGCGGGGTACGCGCCTTCACTGAAAGTCTGAGGAGGATAGAAGCTTTAGAGAATAGAATGCTCTTGACTAGACCTACCAGTCATTTTGGTATGCTAACATACTGGAGGACCCGCAGATCCCGGGAAAGGCCTGGGAGAATTACTAGTATCGCCGGAAGAATATTATACAAGAGGGGCCACCAGGGAGAGACATGTGTTAGAACATTGGCAAAAGATATTTGCTCCGCCATCGATCTTATAACCTTATTAGTTGAGCCCCCGGCTGGGGCTTTAGACGAGTGAGAAGACGTGACTGTGTGGGGATGACTTGCCTTGTGATTTCGAGGCGCTGTAGCTCAACATACTGTAAAACTGAATTTAATGCATAGCTGGAATCTTCACCTCTTACCTCAATACTTCTTCAATGCTCTACGAAAATCTCATAAAAATCATTGTCACTCCAGTTAGGCCGCACCGATTCTTCAGATGCCCTGTCGGAACTGTGAAGCAGAGGAGGTAGACAATATGATGTTCAAACCTAGACCTTTCATGTCTGTATTTTATCAAACAACCATCTCAACACGCCTAAATCCACCCTCTGGAAAACATCTTTCACCCTTAAGAAGGCGATATTCTACATCTCGTTCTGCCCTCAGAGTCTGCAGCAATATCAACTCTAGTGGGTCCATTTGTTGCGAGTTGTTTCTGGAAAAGCGGTGATCGTATTGAGAAGAAAAAAGGAGAAGAAAGAGAAGAAAGCTGGGAGCCACATGGGGGAGCCAACAGAGGAAATCATCCGGCGGCAGGAATGCATACGTGGCACTCGAGTATGCATTCCCGGAACCCCAGTGAGCAACGCAGCGCAGCATAAGTTTCAAGCAGGTACATAGATCAATGGAATGATTAAGATGTGACCTTCTGCTGTGTGTTGTAACACCATTTGTCATTATCTCGTCTCCCTCCAAATGATTCTCTGCCTTTAATTCTTTTGAAATATAGCACATGTTATCACTCGGAATATATCTTTGCAGATCTTGTTGAAATAGTATTTTCGGATATGTATGATACTTCCTATGATACGTCCCCGGGTATATGCGACACAACCTGCCAGCGTTGTTCAGTCTTAGTTCGAAGCCGTCTAATTTCAGCCATTATTTGGTTGCCTATAGGGCATGCGGTGAGGTGGTTATGCGGATGTGTAGTTGCACGGATATGTGGGTATGCAGACAGGCGGAAATGGGGCTAGGAGATATACGGCTATAGGACATGAGGCTTTGTGGTGCAGGGCGATTAGGCACTTAGCAATGGGTTGCTGTTTTCACATCCTATGGCAGGCGTAGGGTATTAGTTTTTGGTTTTGTTGATACCCATTGTCATTAGGGGTTAGGTATCCGGTGTTTGGTTTCATGATGTTTCCTTCATGTTCTTTATCCTTAGGGATACAGGAGTTGGCACACTAACGGGGCACAGGCTTTAGTGATCACGGAGGATCATAGGATATCATATCAGGATGGTTCTAGATTTGTTGAGATTGCTAGGGTTTAGTATTTATTGGCTTAGTGTGTTTATTTTGGGTTTGTTCAGTTTTGAGAGTTTTGCGGTGATGTTAGATAGATATACACATTTCCTGGCATGTCCTTTCCTTCTTTCGTGCTCTCTTTGTGCTCTATCGTTTGCCCTAAATACCTTTTCTATGTTATATCACTCGATTAATCGATCAGATAGACAATTGTGTTCTAATTCACTTTCTCCTGTCTTCCGTATTGTTTCCTTTGATCTCTTTCCCGCTGCCATTATTCGTTGCTGTCTCACAGCATAGATAGTGGGCCTCTCTGGCCTTCTTAGAGAGAATGAAGTTCTTAATGAAGTCAACTGGACTGCTGAAAAGGATGGAATGGCGGAGCTGTGTACAGGAGATACTAATGTTCCCAAGTGCTTCACTCATAGCCTTGGCCAGGACTGGTGATTCTGCTTTTTTTCGTTCCTCTTGCTCTCCGTTAGCCATTGGCTGTTTTGTTGATGGGGGTACCGAAGAAGGATGTGTGGATGACCCGCCCAGACTAGCTGGGCATAGTGTTCACAAATAGCTGGCCTATCTCTGTCACCAAGTTTGTGGCCTGCTGGGTGGGAGCCGGAAGTAATGCCCTGAATGAGGATATCATAAGTAATGAATATTTAGCTATTGTACTCTTCTGTTAACGAGACGGTGCCTGACGGCTTTCAGTTGTTTATCTGTACCATATAACTCTCAAAACGCTGTCTCGCTCACATCCAGAGTTAACTTTTTGATCCCTGATATCTCTGTTGTGGTTGTTCCATTGAATACCGAGAGAATCTGTTGTTAGGTATGAGTAATAAATGTTTGTGGGCTCTCTTTTCTTAGGGTTGTGTCTTCAGTAATTCAACCCATCTTTAATAACTATACCCGTTGTCTTTAACCTAACGGGAAACCTTTTTCTAAGCCCCTTGTCAGCAGGATAAATATCTTCTACGGTAGTATTGAGTGAAATACCTAGCTGGTGTAATAGCTAATATGCCAAGAACCAACCCTCTGCAATTAGCAGGAGCTTAGGAGCTCAATTCCCCTGATTATGAGTTATTGTACAATAAATCACATGGGGCGTGATGTCTAAGAAAGCCTGCTCTATGGTGACTGGAGGACCGGGGATCTTAGCCCAATAAGGTTGTAGGGCAAATTAGACCTACGACGAGGTGCTAGGATCCGACTCTAGACCTCAAGGTTGGCGATGGCGGGGTAGTAGTAGGGGGAAAAGACGGGAGAAAGTACTTTTTTGCTCCTATTGATTTCTTATACTTGAGATTTCTGGGTGTGATGCCTACTCTCTTGTTCTAGCATAACTCAACCTGTGTATGGGAGTGGCTATTTACTATCAAACGGCCCTTTCGCAAGTGGTCGCCTTTCGGCTCGGCCTTGTTTTCGGGAAGGAGTTGGGTTGCTTTCTTGGGCAGGTGTGCAGTGGTGTTAGTAGCCTTGTTCTCTACCTTGCCTTATGTGAACTTTAGTTCATCTGAGAGAAAGGGAGCAGAAATTGGATTAAAAGGGGTTTTCTCTAGCCTGTTCTGACGGTTTGTGAGGATAGCGATTTACCACCGAACTGAGTCGTTCACCGGTGATCCTCTCTTAAGCCTTGGGAAGCCAGAAAAAAGTTTGTCATGAATACTGAAGTTTATATTAGTGAGTGATATAAGACCCATTAAGTACGCTAACAATCACAGCCAGTCTCAAACTTCTAACGGAACTTGCCTAGGGGTTCCATTATGTGATATGGCCACATGGTTCATCTTATGTGCAGCTTTGGGGGGGGAGGTGGTTAGGGCACGATTCCTTTCCAATCGTCACTTCTTAGACTCTCTTCACATTGTGCTGAATAGTGCGTAAAGGGAGATACAAGGGGCTAACAGGAATCACCGAGAACTTGGCCGATCTATGGGACCGGTGAACTTGTCGTCACACTAAGTCACTCGTCCGGTTGCCTTGGGCAATCAAATTGGTGTGTGCGGGCACATAAAGTACCTGTGATGGCTGCCTTGGAAGTCGCACGCACACAATCGCCCGGGGGTGGGTGGAGGGCATTTTGGTGCTGGCATCACTCGTTTATTATACACTGGTCAGGATGTGAGTGTGTTTGGAGCTCCTTAACGCCCTGTCCTAACCCCAGAATCCTCAAAATCTTCTTCAGGAAAACTAATTATAAATATTAGCCAATACTCACTGTGGCCAGAATCCCCTCACCCCGCCAGGCATAGTTGAGCCCCCAAGCCAGCTCTGAAAAATACTATTTTGTCCATTGTTTCAGCTGTGCATGAGGATATATTTGCACCTGGAACAGTACTCTATCGAGGCCTTGGGCACGGGTGACCTTTCACCCTTCCTTAATTCCACGGGAATATCTATGCCTCCCGAATTCTTATCCTCATTTGGATATCCGGCAATATTCTGCTGTCCGCCACGGTCATACACAAGTCCTTCAAGCTCCTTTCCCTCTGGCGCTGAAGTACACGTTTTTCTCTGCCGGGCTGAGGTGTCTGTTGTCCCAAGGATGTGATTGGTATGTTTTCTTTTTCTTTTGAGAGGTTATGTTTCTTCCGAGCGCTCGACTCTAGCCTTTCTTTGTCTGGGGTATTGCCGGTACTTAAGCACTACAGAAGCTAATCCATAAGTTACGAGTAGTGACAAAGGAGGTAAGTTAACCTCTTATATCTATGTATCTCAGCCAATCCTCTGGAGGGTGCTGTGAGTGGGCCAATCGGCATGAGCCTTCTGTGAACGCCAGCTCTAATAATTCCTTTGGTGCCATGTCTCTTATGATGCTGATTTCGGATACCATAACCTTTTTCTATTTGTCACTCCATGCTTTGTGAATCCCGTTCAATGATCGATGATATTTCTTAGGTAGAGGGTATTGCATTCTCTATGATTTCGGTAGTATCTAAAATACTGGCTATTTTCCTCTTAATTGAGAAAATTCTAGCGGGGGTAAGGCTAGGTCCTATCGTTGCAGTGTGATGCCGGGTTATACCGGGTAAAGTCTTCAGTGAACCTAAATGCCCAGCCCGTCTATCCTCTGGTACGGAGGGGACGGGGTAGGAATGTGCTTCAAAACATTCGGAGGTCTTCAAGGTGTTTAAGATCATTAGATTAATGTATGTAAGACATGGGATTGCGCGATATGGGGGCCGAGCGGGATCCCCGTGCGGTACGTTAGTGGAAAAAGAGATCATGTGCATTTTTATTTTGCTTTCCTTGGCTACCCCTTTCCCGAACACGTTAATCCCACTGATTTCCTCATCAATTTATCTGCTGTACTACAGAACACCAGAGGCGGAGGAGGCTAGCATTCTCCGGGTTAGGGGCCTGGTTGATAACTGGCGGGAGAGAGAGAGCGATGTATTGAGTGGCCAAAAATACTGCTACCGTCGAGAAGTACAGTACAAGGATAGGTGGGGCGAGTTGGTTGGTGGTACTGTTACATCTGTCATTATAATCGCACCTTGCCTTTCCAGGCAGATATCGGTTCTTACGCGGCGTTATCTCAAGACTTCCTATCGTGATCCTTTAGGCATTGCGGGAACTCTCGGAGAAGTAATCGCCATGGGTATTGGTGGTAGGGTGGATATTTTATCAACTTGGCCGCCGCTCGCTTTCCGCCATCAGGTCTCGCCAGGGGGCTCTCTATATTGCTGCATCTCTTCAGAGCTACCTTATTCTTCTCTTCGAAACCTATCGTCTCTCAGAAATCGATGTTAAGCTTTTTGATCGTGAGCGGGGTGAAGGGGTTGTGGGCGTACTCAGTTTCCTCATGAATCTCCGAAAGTTCTAGGCTTCCGGAAGATATCTTGGTACCATTTTTCTTCCCGGCGGCCTCCCACTTCACGCGCGGGCTCGATCCAGACGCCGGCCAATTCCTCACTTTCCTCGCCGTCCTCCCGATTGCGCAATACCTGGCTGTTACTTTCGCGACTGTTTGTGTTGGAGCTAGCGGGGACTTTTTGCAGGCAACGCTCGTTGCGAATCTTTGGTTCACCTTGTTCAGATTGCAACTATCCCTGTGGATGTTAGGTGGACAAAGTACATCTTCTACAACTAGTATTCATTTGGCGTGCTTACGTTAAACGAATTCACTAACAAGTTCTTTGCTTTCCCGCTCCCGGATGCCTCCCCTCAAAACCCCGGGTGTTTGGAGTATGTCGGAAACTTTGTCCTCGAGTCCTTGGATTTCCCGAGAGACTGGGTCAATGTGCCAGTGGTGATAAATGTTGGCTGGGCGCTCCTCTACTACCTCGTTGCTGGATTGTTTTTCAAGTTTAAGCCGGTGGATATTAGAATTTCCAGTGCAAGACCGCAAGATGAGAAGGACACAGGTGCTGGAAAGGAGAAGATGGTAGTTGCTAGGGATGGGGCTGGGGATACTCGGGGCGTAGAAGTTGTTCTTGATAACATTCGACTAAAAATCGAGAAACCAGGCATTAAGATCATTGGGAAGAAAGGGTTGGATTTCCAGATATTGAAGGGTGTTAGCACTCGCTTTGAGCCTGGTAGATTGAACGTCATAATGGGCCCTTCCGGGAGCGGCAAGGTATTATCACCATTTTACTATGAGTGCGGCAGGTAGCTAATTGTTTCCAGAGTTCACTACTTAACCTCATGGCACGTCGGCTTCATAGCTCCGTTTCAACTCGTTACAGGTCTTCCGGGAAAATGCTTTTCAATGGTGCCTTGCTTTCAGACACGGTGATCAAATCACTCTGCTCCTATGTCACTCAAGATGACGACGCGTTATTGCCATATTTGACGGTGCGAGAGACACTTCATTACGCAGCTCAGCTCCGGCTCCCGAGCTCGATGAGCAAGTCGGAAAAGAAACGACGTGCCGATGATGTGATTTTGAAGATGGGATTGAGGGATTGTGCGGACAATCTCATTGGGAGTGAGTTTCTGAAGGGAATATCTGGCGGTGAGAAGAGGAGGGTTACAATTGCTGTGCAGATTTTGATGGAGCCCAGGATTCTGCTACTAGATGAACCGACTTCGGGTCTGGACTCCTTTACCGCCGCATCGATATTGAGGGTACTAAAAGGGTTGGCCGAGGAAGGGCGAACCATTATCTCGACAATTCACCAAGGTCGTTCGGATCTGTTCAAAGAATTCGGCAACGTGATATTGCTTGCCCGTGGTGGGCATGTTGTATACTCGGGCCGTGCTAACCAGATGCTTCCATACTTCTCGTCGCTATCTCACGAATGCCCCGCCACAACGAACCCTGCTGATTTTGCAATGGATCTTGTCACCGTCGATCTTCAGCGGCCTGACCGCGAAGCGGCTACCCGAGTGATCGTTGAAAGGCTGATTGATAGGTTCGACCACAAGGAAGCACTCGATTCCCAGGAATCGGAGAAAAAGATTGTGTTGCCGGCTGAGCTGGGCAGCATGAAGAGAGAGAGGGCGTCATTCATGGCTGCTTACCCCATATTGGTGAGCAGGGGTATGCTGAATTTTAAAAGGCAGCCGATGTTGGTGATTGCCAGAGTCATGCAGGTCATTGGGTTGGGTGTCGTCGTCGCATTATATTTTGCTCCCTTGGGGAACGATTATTTTAGTGTCCAAAACAGACTTGGTTTCATACAACAGATGATGCCTTTATATTTTATCGGTAAGGGATCTCATCGTCATTTTTTTCATATCCCAGCTAACACGATTATAGGAATGCTGCAAAATGTCGCTCTCTACCCTCTTGAACGAGATGTCTTCTACAGAGAGCACAATGATAGAGCTTACGGCGTGACGGCCTTCTTCTTAGCCTACCTGACGAACGAACTTCCCTTCGCAATCCTAACAGCCCATCTCTTCTCCCTCCTCACTGTGTTTGCTGTAGGTCTCCCACGCACAATCACGATGTTCTACGTGATGACCTACAGCACATTCTGCATCGTATCCTGCGGCGAGTCACTGGGAATCTTTTTTAACACGCTCTTCCGCCACACGGGCTTTAGCGGGAACGTGACAAGCACAGTCCTGTGCATAGCGGTCTTCATGAGCGGCATAATGAGTATCGACATCTCGGCGCCCCTGGAAGCTTTCAACTACCTGAGTCCGTTGAAGTACGCTGCCCGCTGCCTGACACCGTACTCCCTTGGTGGCGTCACCTTCACTTGCACGCCATCCCAGCGCCTGCCTAGTGGGAATTGCCCGATCGAGACGGGCAAGCAAGCATTACAATTGTATGGCCTCGATGTGGATCCGAAATTGAACATCATTGCGCTGGCGGTGGTCACGGTGGTGTATAGGATTGTTGCATTTGCTATGCTAGGACTGCAGAGGATGCAGTTGGGTGTTGGGAAGTTGGAGGACTCATGATACCCTCGGTGTGTTTGGCAGCGTGGGAAATGTACCATTTTGGAAGGTATAGAAGGGAATTGTTTATTCTTCGAGATTTGCTGATCTCTTTTGTATCGTGAGCGTGTATGGCGGCGGCAGCTTGGTCGAGCCTGAGTGTCACCTAGAGTTAGTGCACTGGTCCTATTATAGAAGGTGACCTTCCTGCCTTTGGCAATATAATCTATATTATTTAGCAAAAAGTCTTTTCTCTATACAAGTATCGAGGCCCCAAGTCCATACAATTTTTGCCCAAACTTTAAGGGCTATTACGAGAAGAGCCACCTCTAGAACCGAATCTGCTCTGTGTCTGTGTTCCATATAGTAGCGTGTGATGTTCATCGAAAAGTTGGGGAGATTTGGTTATCATGAAGCCCTGCCGGCAGCGTCTAGTAGTGCGCTCTAGATTGCTCGCTTGTGCAACGGTGGAGGTGGTTAATTCGGGTATCACGATGTGTCTTTTTTTCCCGTAATATTTTGCTTCTATGTACAGTACAGTACACACTGGGTTTTCCGTATTCTCCGAGGGATGATCCTGCTGGGTACGATAGACGAAATGCGATTCCGTTACACGGATCATACGAGCATGAGTACCTAGTGTGCCCCCTGTGCGTGTGCTACTGCTCCGATCGGTTGAGCCACAGGGCCAATTTGTCTGGTCGAGCTTATCTGTAATTAATGAACTTTGGTGTGTGCTAAATCACTTGCTTTAACGTTAGGCCGAGCGAGCCCTCAGCGAGGCGACACCCTCAGCGAGGCTTGGCGCCAAATTTCCGTAAACACCACGGATCAAACCGCTAACAAATCTTTGCCAAGCCTCGCTGAGGGTGTCGCCTCGCTGAGGGCTCACTTGGTCTAATCAGATCGGGGCTCGGAACTCTTAAGACTGCCGCCAACCGAGATTTAGCGGGTAAGAACTAGATTCCCCCTCTGTTCCCGCAGATCTCTACGATAGCAATACTGAACTAATGCCAAAGTATGCGGTCCACCAAAACACTCCGAGATGTGTCTTAACTTTACCCAAGCCGTGCAGGCAATCGGAAAGGACGGTGGTGGAGCCTGTCTTTGCCTCACATGTCTTTCCCAAGAACGTCAATGATAATTTCTTGGAATCTGTCCAATGGGTGTATCTTGGCATTGCGATTTTCGTCTTCATCCTAGCAGTGTGTATTCTATATCGCGAACATTCCTGAGGTCACGGACGCCGACATGGAGCGCCAGATGGAACTCACCAGTGGGTCTTCACAGCGACAGAACAAGTCATTGAAGAGTCAGTACCACCACTGGTGGGCCGCTGCTTCCCTATTCTGCTAGGTCGGGAGTCAAGGTAATTCCTACCCCACTCCATCTCACCTTAACTCGCCTGAACATCTTACTAACAAATCCGACAAAACAGTCGCTGTCGCCGGCTACTTCGTAAACTATGTAATCGAAACCCGCAGCCATACCACGGCTGCCCAGAGTGCAAACTTCCTCGCGGGGGGGCAAGGCTGTTTCGCCGCTGGCCGCTTCCTCGGGGCATTATTCATAAAGTTCGCCAAGCCGCGTTGGGTCTTCTTGGGCTTCGTCACCGGCGTAATCATCTTCCAAGCCGCTATGGCAGGTGCTCGCAAGGACGTGGTTTAGAGTAGCGTGGCTGGACACTGTGGGAGTGGATTACAGTAGATGAGCAGGTGAGAAAAAGCCAAGAAATATAGGAATCACAATCGGTTCTCACAATTCAGAGAGAGAATTGAACATAGTTACAGTTATTCCATTGTGCTCTAATATAGATATAAGTTCTCTCCTTTTGAAGCAACACAGACTGGACAGGAAACCCAACACCGCATCCCCCGCCCCTCCCAACCACAAACCAGACAGGAAACCCAGCACTGCATGCCCCCCCCCCACCCACAAACCAGACAGGAAACCCAACACCGATGCCCCAACCCCCCACCCACAAGCCAGACAGGAACCGTAACACCATGTGCCCCGCCCCTCCCACCCACAATTGTCAGTCAGTGGTGTCCCGTGCTGAATCTTCCACCTTTATCTTAGCCTATAGAGCCCTTAGCAATAGTACTATAATGTGAAGTCTTGATTAAACCTTTAGTTATGCGATTTCTAGAACTTGCAATTGAAAAAAGTTGGATTGCCGAGGAGGAGGGTAACAGACCCATTACTGAGGTCCTGCATAAAGGTGGTATCCCAATTATCTCGATGGAGAGAAAGTCTTGGTGCAGAGCTCCGACTCAACACCCTACGTAGCGATGCCTCATGTATAGTTCGATGGGCTGGGTAATCCGCGCACTAACTCTCTGCCAAAATGCCAGTTCGAACGTATCCAAAAGCTCGTGAACGCTCTTCATTCAGACCGCGAACTAGCATCCCCGGTCCCGTTCTGGTTGGACACCATGTGTGTTCCTCTCCATGCTGAGACCCGAGAAACCGCGATCCGGAGAATGCCCAAGACTTACGACTCAGCGGCGAAAGTTCTTGTCCTCGGTGTCTCACTGTCAGGAACGAGTGCGGGGGTGCTCGCCGACGAGCTATTAATGCGAATCCACTGCACGCCCTGGACACCCCCCCTCTGGACTCTCCAGGAAGGCATGCTCGCCGAGGAGCTCTACTTCCAGTTCCGTGACAGGGCCATCGCTGCGGAATCACTCCCAGATATCTAATACGAGGCTAACCTCCCGACCAAGCTGTGCACAAAGCACTTGGGGCCGCCGCACATTGACAATTCACCGCTCGAGACTCGGGTCTTCCGGGCGGTGGCATCAGACTCGGACGAGTTTCTCAAGGGCGAGGTTGCCACGGAATCCGCCTTTGAAACATTATCGCGACATCCGGATTGTCCGGATATGCTAGATCACACGCTGCTGTACCGCAGCGTCCGCGATTCACTGTGTATCATGCGCTGAATATCAGTAAAATAAAATTAACCTGAAGCAGTGACTATTTACCTAGAGCTCCTCGGATGTTTAACGCTTCTTTGATTTCAATATATTCTTTCTTAACTGCCGTGAGCTTAGCCTATACCGACATTAGTAATAGTACCAAAATGAGAAGTCTTGATTAAACCTTTAGCTCCAAAACTTCTTGAACTTTTTTCTGAAGATCTTCTAACTGGTCTCTATGCAATTGGAAGAAGTTTGTGTGGAACATCCTCATGAAATTTTCATCTCTTCTGGAGAAATGGAGTTCCATTGCGTTGTATCTTTGATACCAAATTTGATCTCCCTGGGCGATAGTTTGTGGGTGGGATAAATTGGAACTACACCTGCGGGGGGGTAGAGGGCGGTATGGGGGTGGGGCATTTGGGGTGGCTGGAAGGACGGGTTATTCGGGGTCTGCATACTGAGATGCGGATCTGGTTTCTGAGGGGGAATGTAGCAATTGACGATGACGATGAGGAAACTGTTGATGAGACGCTGAGTCTAGCCAGTGTTCCCGTCAGTGTTCGCAAGCGGCCAGTCCGGCCAGGCTTTGGGTCGGCCTGGGTCGGCCTGGGCTTTGGTATGAGCCGGCCGGGCCGGACTGTGGGACGCAGTCCGGCTTCTGAGGATCATCTGACCGGGCCTGGCCGGACTGCAGATATCTGCAGGCTTTCGAGTGATAAGATGTGATTATGATAAGATCGGAATAAGATAAGATCTGGGGATTTGGGTTTGAGTAACATTGGAGGGGGGTCAACGGAAACGGGAGCTCAGCAGACGAACCAGACAAAATCGCGGCTGGAAATAACGCTTACTGTGGGAGGTGTTTGATGCTGCTCGGTATGCGCAGCCTATGGACAACCTATCTCTGATCGTTGAGAGAAAGCCTTCGGATATGGGCTTGGGATCGATGGATCGATCCAGTCAGAAGGAATACGGAGGCTATGAAAAGTGGAAGGTGTTTGTAATGTTTGTCGTTCTTTTGTTGGCATGGGAGTCTGCGGAAAAAAGAAAGGGGATGTTGGTGAAAGAGAACGGGCATGTGTCTCGATCTCTGGAAGGATAACTTGTGGTGTATCTTTACTCCTGTCTTTACCGTTAGCTAGTTTAGTAGGTTAGTTGGGTATTATGAGTTGTGAGCGTGAGAACAGGTATTGGAATGAGAAGACGTTCCACTTTCTAGATTGTGCAATGGCGACCGAACTGATGAGTACTGCTTTACTCTTCAAATTTCGTTTTGTTTCGCTTCGGACGAGTTGTTTCGTTGTTCTGCAACCTTTGTTGGCTAATTTCTAGGTTACTTTTAGTAGTTATGAATCGAGTGATAAGGGAAATAGGAAAATACCCGATCACGTTAACTATCTTCGAGTATCTTGAGATATCTTTAGGTATCTTCCGGTATCTGCAGGCATCTTCGGATATCTGTAGGCATCTTCAGATATCTGCCGGTATCCCCAGATGTGAGCCACACATTAACAAAATATTGACTAGTCATATAGAATTTACCGAAAGCCTGACGGCACCGCCAGGCACCCACGAAGCCTGGCCTACAAAGCCCAGGTCTGTCTCATCCTGACCTGGCCTGGCCGGACTGAAAGCCTGCCGGCTATCTGTGGGCCGACCTGGCCGCTTGCGAACACTGGTTCCCGTCGAACAGCGAAGCTTGTGAAGATTGGGGTGGGGGGGAAGGTCTGTCGATTAGAAACAAAAAAGGAGGAGGAGAAATGGGGGGAAGGAGAAGAGCTGGAGGAGAAAAAGAAAGGAGAGGAGGGGGACGAGGCAATACTGGGAAGCAAACATGAGGGGAGTGCATACGCGGCCACACACGTTTAAATTCACCGAGCAGCACTCGAACCCACTCGACTTCAATCCCAACCTCTACATCAGCGAGAGGCTTGGACATATGGCCTTCTTATGTTGACCTGTAGTGGGCGGTACATTGTGAGAATTCATAGTCCATGGATATTTCAAGGATGTTGTGGGGATTCGATATTAGCGGGTGATGGGGGCCGATGGGAAGAAGGCCTCGGTTGATAATATGGCGCTCACGAATGGGGTTTGTTGCGGCCATTACCATTTGAGTGCTCGATTATGCTAAGGGATCAAGAACGTGGGAAGGTTATCAAGAGGGTGTGGGCTGAAGCGGATAAAGATCTTGTTTTGATATTGGCTGAGGGGAAGCTTAGGTGGTTCCTCTCTCAATTTATTGTCTTAGTTTTTGATTCTATGATCACTCCCTTGGCTTATATCGTCACCTGTGATTTCTTAGCCCTTAATTTCCTATTGCTATGAACATTGTCCTTCTCAGCACCTGACATTTTAACCCTCACTGTCCGCCACATAGTCAGACCGACAAAAAACTTGAAGCCCTGAAAATAAAGTTGCTAATTCAGAACTTTGTCTGCCTCCTCCCCATTTTCGATTCCCTCCACTCAAGCCTATACGGCCAACGACCCTGCACCCTGAGGAAAGTGACAAGTACAGCGCACTCTGCAGGCGTATGATCCTTCGTGTAAACGGTAATTTCATCATCATCATCATTATCATCAGCGGATATGCGTCTAGATGCTTCATAATGGATGTCTTTGATACACGGGGTAACATCTTCAACTGCAAGGTGACGGACAGCGAGTTCCTCATGAAGAATTTGAGTGAATTCCGATGTCTTCGCGAGTGCGTTTAGTCCATGCTGAACTTTGCTTGAGCTGTCATCGCTGATTTTCTTCATCAGTCTGGCATGATCCACGAGATGTTCTGCAGTTGACTATTAGTAACAACCAAATTGATAAGTATTATAATTGCTTACCCAAGGCGCCACGGATGTTGAAATTTCCCTCGAACTTCATGATATCTCTTTTTGCGTACAAAAGCTCGCCCTAATAGAAATTAGAAATAGTAGGAAATTTGAAGGTGGGGGCTGTACAATTAGGCCCCTAATTTCGCCAGATTTCTCACAAATCTCATGGCTGGTGCTCACATAGAGCTCAAGCCACTTTTTTTGGGCCTCTTGTGCCTGAAGGAACAATTTGTCCTCAAGCGGCTGTACCCGATCGTGATAGCGTTGAAACCACACGGCTTCCTGCTGTTGGAGAAGCTGACTTGTTGACAAATTTTGCATGAGACGTGGCTGACTGGAATCGCCTCCGACCGAAGGATCAGTGATAGCAGCAAGCTGCAAGTTGACCGAATCTTGGCTGAGTGCTGGAGTTTGGGCATGGTTTGAAATACTCATTTGCCCGGCTATCATATCCACATTACTCATCACTGGAGGAGCTGGAAACATCGAGCTACTCCCGGTCAGATCAGGGGTGAGTGGCCGAGTGCTGGGACCCTGAATATTGGCCTTATACTCGTCCATCTTATTTTCGGCCGCCATCTGTTGATTAGAGAAAGATATGGAGGTAAAGTAAAAGATTGACAAGGGGATTGATATTGCAATGTGGTGTTTGGTAGTTTCGTTAATAAGATCAATGGTTTGCCGCACCGGGAGCGACAGTTTTGTGGGGGCTGATGGGAGAATGCAGTCACACACCTAGCTCTACTCACGTGCTCTTCCAGGGCGGCCCCCGCAGGCGGGTAAACTCGTGTTGGGGGGTATGTCGTTTCCGGAGGTATGTCGGGAACTCAAATACCCAGGGGAAGTATACTTCAGTACTCAGTGGAGACCCGAATACTCAGAGTGATGTCAATGTTAATTCTATTTCCCGCGTACACTGCGTATCTCTCTTCCGAAGATACCTTTGGACCCGACATACCTCCCGACACGAGTTTATATCCGTTCTGGCTCTATGTCGGGAAGCGGTATATGCAGTGTGTGCAACAACCCGAATCAACATCTGATATCATTCTGAATATTGGAGTCTCTACTAGGTACTGAAATTTACTTTCCCTGGGTATCTAAGTTCCGTCTACCTCAGGAGCCGTCATCCCCTCATACTTGACTTCAAAGCGCAACAACGCAGTCCGGTCATGCATAGAACCATTCTCATGCAATATCGAGGTTAACTACCAGCGTATGTTCCTTCTTTTTTGTTTTTTATAAGCAGGGGGCTCATGACAGAGAAAGTCAGGTTAAGCATGGCTGTGTTCTTCTGGCCGTTACTCATGAAGGTACTATCTAGTAGGGCGCAGTGATGGTTTTTTTTTTCCCTCGCTATCATAATCTTACACGATTTTTATGCTTTGTTTATGTCTTACATCATACGTACACTCCCGTTCGCAAAGTCCTTGCACAAAAAAAAGTACTGTGGCAAGGTCTTGGTGGCCACCGATGTACTAGTACAAGTGTTTGGATTTTGGATCAACGATAACACCCTCATGACCAGTAAT
>Ga0307509_10003454_pt1 | contig 23957 bp, 21 predicted proteins | sample 10_EM_MG_FD_202245 | JGI IMG/M metagenome (GOLD analysis project Ga0307509, IMG submission 202245) | Populus trichocarpa ectomycorrhiza microbial communities from riparian zone in the Pacific Northwest, United States - 10_EM | ecosystem: Host-associated > Plants > Roots > Unclassified | place... | reverse complement strand
GCCGTGACAAGTGCGCCGGGTGGTGAGGACGGGAACAAGGGTGTTGGGAGGCACCAGGCGCAGGAGGTGCAATCCTAGGACGCCCGGACGTTCAGGACGTTCAGGACGCACAGGACGCAAAGGCGGATGTTTAGGACGCACGGAACGAATGGGGCGGACGCACGCAGTCCGGACGCGGGCTCTATCCGTCTGGAGTAAACATTTTCTTTGCTGATGTACCTGCTGAGGTATCCCCCTCTTTCTCCCTGCTGACATCTATAGCCATGCGCACGCTTCGACACCTACACCATTTTATTCCCCTCGACTGGCGGATTCCAACGCACCCTGTCCCGATGCTGTCCGACCGTTGGCTGAAGAGCTATCTATACTTTTGTACTTTAAATCCCCGGGCCAGTACTTTCAAATTGTTGGCTACTGGGTGCTACAGGAATGCAGATGCTTCGAGACCTATACCATTCGATTCCCCTCGGCGAGCGGACTCCAATGAGACCCTTCCCGACTCTGGCGGACATCTGCCTGCTGATGTATCTGTCTCTTTCTCCCTGCTGACCTCTATAGCTATGCGGACGCTTCGAAACCTATACCATTCAATTCCCCTCGCCGACCGGATTCCAACACATCCTGTCCCGACGCTCTCCGACCACTGGCTGAAGGTTTATCCATACTTTTGTACTTTAGTTCCCTGCGCAAGTAGTTTCAAATTGTTGGCTACTGGGTGCTACAGGCATGCGGACACTTCGAGACCTATACTATTCAATTCCCCTCACGGGGCAGATTCCAATAAGACCCTTCCCGACTCTGGCAGACATTTGGCCGGTGAGGTATCTGCTCTTTTCTCCCTGCTGACATCTATAGCCATGCTGACTCTTCGAAACCTAAACCATTCAATTCCCCTCAATTGGCGGATTCCAACGGACCCTGTCCCGACGCTGTCCGCCCACTGGCTGAAAGCTTATCCACACTTTTGTTCTTTAGTTCTCCTGCCAAGTACTTTCAAATTGTTTGCTACAGAGTGCTACAGGAATGGGGACACTTCGAAACCTATACGATTCAATTCCCGTTGTCGAGTCGATTCCAATGAGACTCTTCCCGACTCTGGCGGACATTTGCCTGGTGAGGTATCTGCCTTTTTCTCCCTGCTGACTACTATAGCTATGCGGACTCTCCGAAACCTATACCATTCGATTCCCCTTGACCGGCGCATTCCAACGCACCCTGTCCCGATGCTGCCCGACCGCTGGCTGAAGAGCTATCTATACCTTACTACTTCTATTCCCCTAATTTGTACCTTTCAACTGATAGCTTCTAAGAACTAGAAGCCCGCTCATGTTTTCCAGACTAACTTTAATAAATAAATTCCTATTCTAGTATCCAAATGACTCAAATATGTAAACATGTGTAATACTGGGTAGACCTTTCCAGACAATCTCCCCCAGTATTTGGGTATTCGCAACAGCTTTCTCTAACTCATTCAGAGTGCTCAAAAGTAGAGTTGTTTACTTAGGAGGTATCCGATGATAGCTAGTTACACCTGAGTACTTCCACTATTCTACTATGGCATCGGGTTGCGTCCTGAGAACCTCTCTGCGTCCAGAGAACCACCCTTCGTCTGGTGTATTCTGACACCCTGGTTGCATCTGGTGCCTCTGGGTGGCACAGATCCCTGTCCACCAGCACCCAGTAAAAGACTGCACACCCAGGACTCGAGTTTACGTTCTATGCGCCTGGCCCTCCAGACGCACAGGGAGTACGGGGTGCATTCCGGTGCAACTTCTTTTTTCTGCTAATGTCCCAAGCGCTCAGGATATTTTCTTTTGTGAAGGCAAGTTGGCGGGCGGGCATTAGTACTCTAGAATTTGATTAGATTAGTATTGCCAGTTGAAAAGCCTGTAGATTATGAATAGATTCTTACAGGAGAAAGTCCCCTTTGGCAAAGCAGGGGCCATGGTTCCCACGACTCATCCACTTATCAAGCCTATTAGAGTAATAGCGCTGGATCAGAGTGAATAGGCCAACATCCAATGGCTGAAGAAGGTGTGTGGAATGCGCAGGAAAACATAGTGCAATTATTCTATTCGATAGACAGTAGTTAAAAAACTCTCAATTGAAGTGTGATGCGTGTCCATCAAGTAGCAAGAGTCGATAACCATTTCCCGCCCTAACTTACTCATACTTTAATATTAGCTGTTTGAATATCAAAGCAACTCATTCCTATTCAAACAAGAGACTAAATATTGCTTACTTTTCTCTTGTCTCCTTATCAAAGGTTTCTTTCAGCCATATTACGCCCGTTTTCTCTGTATTCCATCTCTTTTCACAGATTCCAAAGCTGGCCAGGGCCTTTTCTTTTAACCCAGCATACCAGCCTATATAGTAAGCTGTACCCTTATTGATAATCATTGGCCTAAGTACCTCTCCATCCCCACTAACTGTTTCAACAATAGTAACTCACTCCCGGATGCCATCCTGAGTTAACTTAGGTGATCGTCTTCCATGCTTGCAGATAACTTTACACCAGAAAGCCACCCCCATCATGAATCCTTTTTCATCCCTGATGTACATATTGCATGGTACGATCTCATAGAAGTTAAGAGTCTTCTTTAACTATTGTATATATTATATTAGCAGAGTTCTTACGTATATACAGAATATAGCTGCCTTTTGGAAATAGTTTTTAATTACCCGAGGATCATCAGCCCGAGCACGCTGGTTGTCCAAATGGCTACTCAATTTTGAGGCAACCTAGGATTGCAGTTAAGAAACCTGGTAAGCCAGTGCTTTCTTAATCCATAGGTATTTACTCGCCTCCGTAATAGAGTCTGTGCTATAGACTTGACTACCTCTAAGCAGGGCAGATGCCCCCACTCATCCAATTTCTCACACCACTAAACCATCAACTTTTCCTCATACTCGGTCAACACCTGCATTGTATGGTGGCCTCCAACCCGGTCTTGTACCCCAGCTATCCTTTCTCAGAAAGTTGAGTAGAGAATCTCATACGGTGCGGCAGTGGTACAAATAGCCGGGTGATTGCTGTCCTGATACGATTTCTGCGCCTTCTGAATATTTACTTCCTTCTGATCAGGTTGGTGTTCATTTAGACAAGGCATTATGTTGTACAAGGTAAGTCTACTGGGTATTCCTTCGCTTCAACAGCAATTTATTCACAGGGCGGGGTAACCTCTTGCCACTGAGTTGGATCCCTGTCATGAGTGGGATCCCTGTACGATGCCTTACCCCTGATTCTCCTTACAGCCTTCTTTGTCGTCTAGCCCGAATGCAAGCAAGGGCTATTTCTTGGCAAAGAAAATATGGTTAGTACTGGGGCCTGGTGAGACAGCCATCATACCCTTAATCTTAAATTTGTGCTAAAGACTCTGGCTTCGAGTTCTATTTTCAGAACTTAATCTTTGAGGCAGTGAAAATGCCAGCTCACTTCAGTCTGAAAGCGAGTGATAGCTATAACACTCTCAACATCAGCAAAAAAACCTTTTTCACCAGACGTATCGAGCCCGCGTCTGGACGAAGCCAGCCCGCTCTTTCATCAGCAAAAAAAGGGTTTGCTCCAGACTGATAGACATTGCGTCCAGACGCAGGAAATCTGTCTGGAGCATCCTGTCCACCGAACCCACCCTCAGAGGGCCCCAGCACAATGGTTGCATACTAGTCCTTTGGGTGCAATACAACCCGCATCCTGTCGGCCCAGTGCACCTGGATGGTCCATTTCACACCCCAATCTCCGAAGAACACCAAGATAAGCGACCCATGGGGGTCTGCAATGGGGAAATCTCCCAGCTCCTGATGGTATTACCCTAGCGGAAATAGCTTACCTAATAATTAAGAGCGAGGTATATGGCTTCATAGGATGGCCATATATCCGAACCCAAGCTTCCGGAGTCACAAGCTTCACAGAGGCATCTGGAAGCCAACTCGGAGTATGAGATGAGAGCACATTTCAAGATATGTTTAACTGATTGGAATGATGTTTAGAGAATACTACTGTTCTCATTTCCTAGTTGCATATACGTTGGTTGCATAATGCTTTGATAGCTGGATATTGGAACTGATCACACCATATTCCATATTACTATTGGTATGTAGACATTTGAGCTGCATATTCATTTGTAGTCTATCATGACAAAGAGATCGAAGGCTGTCTCCTGGTGGAGTAGGGACACCCTCAGAGGAACTAGCAGTTCAGGAGATTCTCTGAGTCGAGCTGGGCAAGTCCTCAGGGTCAAACGTTGTTCGTACTTTGTCCTGACGAACTCAATTGTTCAGAAGATACTTCTTAACTAGTAATGTCGAAGTAGCATGAACATTTGTATAAATAGAGGCCTCTCCCTCAGTGGTTGAAGAATCATCAAGCAACAGAGAAGAGACCTTAACAATATATCAAGTTGATCGAGTTAGACTTTAACTCTTTGATATTTGACTACACTATATTACTTTACCTTTACCAAACAATTACCTACGAGCCTTCCTGACTATTAATCCGTTGTCTCGAATCTGCTCAGCCTAGTTAACTCGGAATCCTACCGTGTTAGCTACCCCGTAACAGATGGCCTCTACTTACAACGGACTACTTCATCACCAGGTAAAGGCTGCTCAGACGAAAAAGGATCTTAACATAGAATGACTAACCATCTATTGTCCCGGCAATAACCCAAAACATACCCCTTATTTGATCACTGCTAACACCACTCTCAAAAGGTTTCTAAGTTCTTTCCCACCTCACATCAGGCTTCATGATTGAATCAGTGGAAGTATTGAATATTATCAACCTTCAGAGAGGGGCATTCTCTTCCATGCAGGTTGACAGTATTCATTACCCCTATGCGAGCGGATTCCAATGAGGCCCTTCCTGACTCTAACGGACATCTGCGAGTCCCCAGTGAGGTATCTGCCTTTTTCTTCCTGCTCACCTCTATAGCCATGCGGACGCTTTGAGACCTGGTATCACCTCTTACCCCTAGCCGAGTATGCCTACAACAACTCGGTTACAACTGCACATGACATGACCCCCTTTTCGCAAACTACAGTTATCATCTACAAACTGAATGGTTAAAAGAACGACAAGCACAAAATCTAGGAGCCAACCTTTACACCCACAGGATGCAGACGATACATCAACAAGCGAGACAATTACTGGAAAATACAAGGGAAGCTATGGGATGATATTACGATCGGAAAGCTAAGCAACAACCAGACTTTGAAGTTGGTGAATTGGTTATGCTCAATGCAAAAAATATCCGTATGAACCGCCCCTTTCAGAAGTTAGCTCCAAAACTTTACGGTCCCTTCAAAATCCTAGAACAAAGAGGAGAACTCGCCTACAAGTTAGAAATATAAGATCAATGGAAAATACACCCGGTATTTCATGTATTGCTTCTCGAGCCCTACCGAACCTCCATCTAACCTGCCCGAGAACAACCACCAATGACCCCAGAAGACATAGATGGAGATCTCAAGTGGAAGGTAGAAAAAATAGTAAAGAGTAAAATAATCTCTTATGAACGAAGAGTTCATGAAAGTACCAGAACTTTTGAAGAACTATGTTACTTTGTAAAATAGAAAGAGTGTTCGGAAGATGAAAACACCTGGGAACCACTCGAGCATTTACAACATGCTAAGGAATGGGTTGAAGAATTTCATAGAGAGAATCCAGATATGCCAAAATTGGGCTAAGTCGTATTACAAGGAAAGGTTTTCCTGCCGTGGCCAAGTAAATGCGGAAGGTTTTTTACCCTACCTAGTAGAGTACTAAAAGGAATTTATGTTTATCACTACACATGTAGTATAAGGTGTTTGAGGTCAAACCCCTTTGGTGGGAGCTGATATTACCCTAGCGGGAATAGCTTGCATAATTATGCACGAGGTATATACCCCCATAAGGGAAGAGCATATACTCAAACCCAAGCCCCCTGAGTAGGGACTTCCCAGAGGCATCTGGAAGACTACTCAGGAACCCCAAAGAGTTCATGTTTCAAGATATGGCTAACTGATTGGAACGATGATTAGAGAACCACTTCTCTACTCTTACTAATCTATACGCATCATGCATTGATAGATGAATATCGGACCTGATCACTTCATATTCATGATACTATTGGTATGTAGGCATTTAGACTGCATATTCTATTATACTAGTGGTCTATCAGGACGAAGAGATCGAAGACTGACTACTCGTGGAGTGAGAACACCCTCAGAAGAAATAGCAGTCGGGGGATTCTCAGAGTCGAGCTGGGCAAGTTTCAGAATCAAACAGTGTTCGCACTTTGTTCTGATGAACTGAATTCTTAAAAGATACTTCGTTACTAGAGAAGGCAAAGTAGTGTGAACATTAGTATAAATAGTAGAGCTCTTCCCGATGGTTGAAAACATCATCAAGCAACGGAGAAGAGACCTTAACAATATTATAAGTTATTACGATATTCTTCTATTACTTTATCAAACAAATCTTCTTGAGCCTTCCTGACCTATAATCCGTTGTCTCGAACACCCCCAGCCTAGTTAGCCTGGAATCCTACCATGTTAGCTACCCCGTAACACACAGCAGCTGCAAGCTGTGATAGATCCTGAAGGAGGCCCAAATAGTGTTCATTATGGGGTGGGACGGGACAGGTTTTCACTTGTCAGGTCCCGCCCTTACACTGCCCACCCGCACTTATTCCCTGGATGGGCCCGTTTGTTACCACCCATTTTTAATGGAGACCCGTCTCGGGTATGGGTGGGGCTGGGGCCTGAGCGGGGACAGGGCAGGGAATGCCGAAAAAGACACTCCGCCCCAGCCGGTTGAGCGAGGCAAGGTGGGGAAAATGGCTGGGGGCCCGCGTTTTTCAGGGCCCTGTCCGCCCCGTAACGAACTCTAGGTCCAATGGCTCATTACTTTGTATATACCTGTAGTATAGAAAATATTAGTATAAATTCACGCAGTGGTCATGAGATATCACTCGCTACCTCTCCTAGAATGGATGTTGAAAATCTTGGTTGCGGAGGTAATGATTTACGTTGGGGATTTTACGCAGTGGACTGAAACCGCTTAGGTGGAGATGAGAATCATGATTGATTGATGATAACTTGGTGGAAGGAAAGACTTGAGGAAAGTTGTGTACAGGAAGGAAAGTGTGTTACGTGGAGAAGATATGAAGGAAGGAAAAACAAGTGGGGTGAAAACATTTTTAGAGCTTGCGCGTCCTTTGACTAGTGCGTACGTATCCCTCTGCGGCCACAGAGAGCAGGCACATCCCGCACCAAGTGCGGCCATCAACCGCTATTTCCAACAATGGAAGTGCACCCGACTTTTGTTCTCCTACCACTGTGATCATAGCATCTCACTCACATTTCCCCATTTGTCATCGTCTCCATAGAAGTGCCCTACCCAATTCGCAAGTGCGCCCGACTTTTGCTTACCCCCAAGTACTCGTACTATACTTGAATAATACTACCGGAAGAAACGCAGGTTAAATCTAGCGACTCGATTACAGTTTGTCAGTACAAAGGCCGGGAGCCTATGTGTACAAGTATTTGGGGTTCTATAGAAAAGGCATGATAATAATACAGACCGCATCCCTGACTATGAAAGTATTATCATTGCCAGGCGAGGGGTCATGAGAACTCACTCGGAATTGTGCGTCTGGCTGTTTGATGCGACTACCTATCATACAACGGCACGGAGCGCTCTAAGCTGAAGCGATCATGCCCGCCTTCGAGTTATTACTACACCCCCTTTAGACTAACCGCCAGATCCCTAACGAATTTACAGTCTGGCGGGAGAAACTAGTAAATTTAGTCCATCGTACCTTATATTAAATTGCCGCAATCCGCTATGCGATTTTGCCTACCTAACGATACTCCATTTCGACACTGCTCCTATCCGAATTCCCACACGCTTTCTTCGACTGAGAAGGGTTGATTGAAGGTGACTGATCCTACCGGGAGCATTACATGATATAGGTAGCTGGGTCAGCTGAAGCAGGTGCGAGTGCCAAATAGAGGAGTAGATGGTTCCTGGGGGGATCACAAGAAAAGCGGAGAGAACCTTCTCAGGCCACTTAGCTCACGGCGGGTCATTTGGCAACTCGTGAGCCACACGGCAGAAGAATTGATGGGATGGATAGTTGTATTATCATACTGTGGAGGGTTTGTACATATGATGTCACAACATTTCTCTGATCACAAGAATCCAGGCCGCCCAGGTTGGATGATTGGTTGGATAGCTCATCTCTATAATAAGAAACTAGACACGCAATTGAGCCCGAGGGGCGGGCGTACAGCCTCATGAAGGATCGCGAGATTCTCGAGCTACGAGAGTGGCCACCTTCTGGGCCTCTTAGCATGGGTTTTCCCAAATCTTCAGTTGGTTAGCCATGCTTTTAAATTTTCAGCGACACTTCTCTAGTTTGCTCCTGGGTTTGAGCCCCCTCTTCCGGGCTGAGCCTTGTCTTAAGTGCCGGCATATACCCGCCTGTAAGCTATGACTCTCCCAACTCGAAAATCTCGCCATCCTTAATGAGGCTGTACTGCTCTACTCGTTCCCATCATGGTGAGATATGGTTGCTCGCATGTGCTCGCACTGTATAAATATCATGTTATCACATACATGAAGAGGCAGGGAGTGCTATAATTTACTGGGATTCGCTTCATGGCTTCTTTTCGGGTTCGTGCCTTCACACTTACATAAACATAAATCTTACAATCCTGCAGCCGAGCAAACTCAACCTGAGCAATAAGAGTGCCGGGCCACCGGTACCTTCCGGTGGCCTAGCAATTGGAGAAACACAAATCTGGAAAATATTTGTAGGTATTAGAATCCTGTTTCAGGAGAAGCTGGCTTGAGAGGAGAGAGGAGAGAATCCTGGCACTTGTTTCCTTGATATATATCCAGTGTGTAACATTTGACCCACATCCATCATTCATTTATGAGAGAAGAGTATAGAAAACATGATATCTTCTTTTCACAAAAGGGAGAAAGGAAAAAGGAAGAATCCATAGGCAGAGCACAGCAATCAAGCCAACTCATTCGAATAGAAGAAGGAAAAAAGATGAAATTGAGCCACAATTGGAACAACCCTTCCCGTCAGAATAGCACGGCATCCCAACCACCAAGCCAAATCTATCAATAGAACATCGACTACACTAGCGAATGCCCAGAGAAGCCTTGGGCTAGTGTGAAAGGTGCTCCTACCCTACAGTTTGACACTTCCTTCGACCCGAGGCTAAGGATGATTTCCGAGGTCAATCTGGTGAGCGTAACTTATCTTCTAGCCGGGGAGGGGGACAGGAAAAGTCGAAGATGGCACTGTGCGCTCCGAACGAGTCTGGGCAGAGCAGGAGCCAGAGAAAGATGGGGGGTATCGTTATGAGTTTGCGCATGTGACTGTTGGGGGAAGGAGCGGATACCCGCTGCAGTGGACAGACGGGAAGGAATATTATGTCCACCTGGCCTGAAAACTGTGCCGCGGGCTGCAACCTTCCCGGGCTAGAGCAACTACAGTATACTGGTCCTTTGTGTCTCTTTCTGATAGAGTTCTGGGGTGATGTCTCGCCCTGTTTGCTTGGGCTTTCTAGATTGAAACTCGTTCCAGGAGTAGCCTCGCTGCTCTGATGTCCATTCTTAGAAGCCTGGGAGAAGTGTTAGGCCACAATCGCGCGGTCCGTCAGGTTAGAATCTTCCAATCTCTGTGCCAGCCCCACCAGCCCTTCATATCCCTCCCCGCACCCACACGAACGGGGCAAACCCCGCCAATTGGTGCTACAGCCTTCCACCTCAATCAAAGGCAGCCGTGGGCCCAGCCACTCGGGAGTAGCATCCGCAGCACATCCCGTGAGTGGGGAAGCAACACTGAAACCATAATCATACACCTGCCCCGAAAGCAATCTGTCCGCGGAAGAGATTTCGCATTACCGTAAAATCTCAGGTATAACGAACTCGCCTGGACTGGTCGTGCACCAGTTTTCAGAGCTTCGAATGCTATGAAAACGCCAAAAGACGCCCGCTTATGTCATCCGGCCTTGTTAGCAAGCTTTCCTCCAATCGGATGGTCTGATTTCGCTGCACGGCCAGTCTACCGGTAGGCGAGTTCGTTATGCCTGAGATTTTACGGTATCCGAAAGTTCTATTTTTGTGCGAGTTCCTTAGTCCATGAGAGCATTTGAGAAACGAAGTGCCTCGGAAGTTAGGAAAGCTAGCGCCCGGAATTTCCCCGACCTGTTGAGAATTCGGACACGTCAGACAGGTTCTCGCGACCGTCGAATGAACCTTAACGAAAAGGTCGGGGTTAGTGAAAATATGCTCTTGGAGGGTGGAGTAGATCAACTAGGCATCTAGTGATTTTCACCTAAGTTACCCCGGCTAGACCTCTGGCCGAACCTTGTCAACGTCCCAATTGAAGGAACATATTTAGCATTGAGATTCGTACTATCTCAGCTCCCCGGGCTTGGCAGAGTTTGTCTATGATGTACGAGTACAGCATGGTGCTGGGCACTTGAAATCAACTAAAAACTAGCCGAAGAATAACTCTCGAAAATATTCAACCACAACCACGTCTTTGGGGAGATATGGCTTGTCGTTACACAGCCACCCAACCAGGAAAGAAATACCCATCTTACTTTCAGATACTTACGCTAGATATGGTGTTAGGGGTCGAAATGGACCCTTACCACCACGACTAAATTTAATAACGAACCAGTCCCAACGACAAGCATAAGGTTTCGGAGGAAGAAAAGGGTCTGTATGGAACTACTTTTGATAAAGTGAGTATTGGCTGGGAAGGGTGAGAAGGGCAGTCTGAACAAAATAAAAGAGTAAGCCCATGGACCAAAAGATGCCAAGGCGCCACTTTTTGTATGTATAATATAACTAAGCTAACAAGTCAGTCAGTCCAGTCAGTCTCTGGTATCCGGCACTGCACGAATACGAATCAAGTACAGTGCTCAAGCCAGAAAGTCTATGTTCCTCCCAACAGGGTCGGACAAGAGTGTTATGTAACGTAGGCGTGGCCGGGTGTGGGTAGCATCAGTGTTGAGAACTATCGGGTGCAGAAGAGGGCAAACGAGTAGTTCCTCAGGTTCAAAGGCAAAGTGGTCACCGGAGAAAGCAAAAGACTTGTTTATGCTTATTGAACAAGAAGACTGTTAAGAGAGAAAGAAGAAGAAAGGAGGAAGAGAAAGAGAAAAGAGAAGCGAGGATTTAAGAGGGAACAGGGGGGGTGACGTAAGTGGTCACGAGGTGTCACTCGTAACTACAGCAACAGATGAGAGGAGAGCGCACCCATAACTACAGTTTCCAACAATCAGCTAAGGAGGTCGAGTGATCTGGGGTGAGGATGCTTTCCTGGTGTCAAGGTGTGGGAACTTTGTACTCAGCACCACAGGGCTATTATGACAGCCCAAGAGGAGACTTATAAGGCACCTGGAATGTGGATTTTGGACATACTGTGCCGGATCCCGTGGTATCTCTAGACTGGCTAGAGAATCGACCGGCAGGTGTCTGAGCTCTTAAGGGTGGGAAGAGGCGGGATGGTTAGGCATCGTAGACACCGTCGGTTCAGGGCTGTACAGTACGTCTCTCCTTTCCTATGGAATGCTGAAGAGGACACCAATGGCTGGCTGAGGACTAAGATGGTGACACTCTAGTTCCGGCACATCGATGGTTGATATAGGAATAGAGATGGTTGGAGGTCTGTCCCTAAAGTGCTCTTTCGGGTACGCTTCAGCGCGGTTTCAGTTCCTCCTATCCCTTCTTCTAGTGCGTTAGGGGCTTGTTTTTGTCTTGTTAGGTATTTCAAGGTTGATACCCGATCACAGGTACAACCCATATATACCTTGGTGTCCAGCTACCTCACTCATCTAATCGTCTCCCGCCTCCCAACTGCACCCACCAAAACCCAACGACAGCAAAACGGTATCTCGGTTCCTTTCGCCACCCCTCACCCCCTTCGCCGGGGTGGCCCTGGTAGCCACCAGTACTGTATTGTAGGTCACAGCATATTAAAGTGCAATCGGAAGAAAGTGCGCATTCGAGAGGTCTTGCGGAGTATATTTGGTACAGTCCCTTGGGGCATTGGGGGGAACCGAGAAATCGTACCCCAGAAGGAGGCGCTCCATCCCGTAATTAGTGTGCATACTGATGACGGAGCAATGGAGTATATAAGCATTAATGCAAATAATTGTAATGTCGAAGCGTTTTAAAAAGGGCCAATATCGCATACAGCCAAAATTTGGCACTTTTTCCCGAATCCGGATGGTATGCAGCAGCAGGTCTTTTCTTAACCAGCTTTCTACACTTCAGGTACTGGGCCCTTTTATTTGGCATCCCATGCCCCGAACACCCAGGGACTTATTTTACACCCACCTAAAATCCTCAAGTGCACTCGTATACTAAATAGACTCTCTAAATTTTTGCTTCTCGCAAGAAATAAAACCGCTAGCATGTACCCAGGGCTAGATCCCGGCTACCTCGCAGTAGTTCGATATTTATATAATTCGGAACTTGGGGATACCCATTCCATTTCAGGTGGGCTCCTTTCGAGGGGAAGGCTTTAGTCTAAGTGATTTTCACTGTAATCGAGGCTCTAAAATCAGAAACCAAAGTGGGTGAGATGATTGGCTATGTACACTTGTGGAGTCTTTTGAGAGGCCCCATTTTGAACTCTGAATAATCTTGGTTCAGGACACCGGCATTAATTCGAGCCCGCTGAATAAGCACCTGATCTCTTCCAGCTTTGGGTTAGATTGGTTATATTCTAGCAAAGATCCGTCAAAGTCATTACTTAATTCGGCGTTTGGCGCCAAGATATTACCGGATACAGTTAGCATATGCAGAGTCAATCTGGGAGGTCTCATACAAAAAAATAACTAAATTTTGAATCGTCCTAGGATCATGGCAAGTAGAAATTCTTTTAAATCCTTCCTTAGTTTTCTAGGCATTCATAAAGTAAACACTTTCACAGTAACTTTTGAGCGTGAGTTGTGGTTGTTGGGCAAGAGATTTTGAAGTTGACCATATTTGGGGTTGGGTAATTCGCATTCTCCGGCACCTACCGCATGCTTCACACCTTCGTACGAGCACTGTCCAGTGGTTTCAACCCAGGCGAGCTCAACACCATTTCTCTACCCAAAAAGGCCAAAATCCAGGCCCTTGTCCAGTGAAAGTGCTCATGAACCAAAACCGCGATGCCGGTCGCAATGCTCCCCAGAACAGTGCTCGGAGGCAGTTCCCCTCGCTCGGGATCCAAGGAGCCGAACTAATTTGGAAGGGTCTTTACAGTGCCGCCATACACGCGAAGCCCGTGTGCAACGGCTCGGGATGGCGTCATGAGAGGCTACTCGAGTAGTCGTTGAGCGGTGAGTTGGGAGAACCACGCATTCAGAGCACTACTCCCTATCCATCGTCAAGGGGAGTAGCTATCACGCTCTAAAAATGCTTACCCGAGATTTATTAGGGATTTCCCGTGGTGAGGATACTACGAACTGGGGTTGGACTCTGTTGATATCTCGAGATCGGAGGAGGGGAGGGATAGTAGCGGGGCTGTCCGGGGTGGTTCGACCGACCGACCCATCCCTCCACACGATGACAGGCAATAGAGGTATTAGGAGGTGCTCCTCTTGAGGGCTGCTAAAGGTGAAATAGGAAGAGAGGGTTGGCATGCAGGAATGTCCTCCCCTCCTCCCCACACCAGGCCTCTTTCCAATCAATCGAACGCCATCCATCAGCTCGTGGGCACGGGAGCGAGATGCCCTATCGGGAGAGCGATGTATTTAAGTAAGGCCATCTTTCCCACATTTTCCACCTTTCGGATTCCATCGTATCCCACCTATTGGATTGGGATCCCCTAGCGGTCTCTCGCTTACTCTTCTCCCCCTCCCCCCCAGGTGGATTCCTGTGCTATACCCTCCCCTATCTATATCTTAGGGCAAGGGTTTCACTCTGGAGTTAGGAGAACGCCCGACGCGCGTGTCACAAAGCTTAACGTTGAGCCTCATCCAACATCCTTCACCTCATCTCACCCACCACCCCACCACCCTCCATCAATTTATTTATCTAAATTGAGGAAAAAAACGAGCACACCATCAGATAGCCAAACTGCCGGTCACCCCTCCTCCTTATTCACAATCCCCCTAGCCCACCCCTCCATCCGACAAAAAGAAGGCAGCCTTCTGCAACTCTTGCAGAAGTTGTTATCGCCTCAGTTTCGCATCCCAGGCCTCACATGGAATGGAAACCCCACCCACGTCCCAGGGGCCCTCCCATCGGATCGATCTATAGTTCATCGCCCGATCTTTAAAAACAAAATAACAGGCCAATCCCTCCACAACCCGTCAGCTCCGCAAGGAGTTTTACCCGTGTACGAGGCAAGGGTGAGACCGGAGAGCTCTTTTTGCTAACCTCCTTCCATTCCATGAGGACCCTTACCTTAGGGGAATTTAGGGAACTACTCGAAGCGGTACCACCCGTACCCTACAGGTAAAGGACGCTTCCAATCCTTCAGCTTCCCCCTTCCCCCCGTCACCCACACTTCCTAGAAGGATTTTAGCCCGTCTCGTTTCAGTCGGCCTGTGCTTTTTTATTTACTTATTTCTGCGGCTCTGGACTGGCCGTGGGGGTTGGGGGGCAGTCCGAGTGTAGTGGAATGGGATTGGGTGAAGCAGCATGAAGTGTGAGGCTTATCAGTCCAGTGATAACCGCAGGAATGAAACTGACGGGACGCCACGAGATATCTAGCGAAAAAGTATGTCCAGCAATACAAGCGATGTGTTCCAATACAATCCTCCAATCCTTACTCCATTCTCAGCGGCACACGTTTTTTCATTATCATATCTATTCCACGGCATCCTGATATCAATCCGAGATCAATGTTTACTTTTTCATCATTATTTCCCCTCTCTTCTTCTCTACGATATCCTCCATCAGACATTGGTACAGGTAAGCAGCTCTCTATCTTGCTACCCCCACCGCACACTTGATAATCGAATCAATTGTGAGCAGGGCGTTAGATGATATATCAAGTAGCACGAACAGTTTTGAGAACGCATAACACCACACCACACACCCACACACCTAATTTATCCCCATCGGTGATTCGTTACCGTTAAATCAGCCCAACCTTCTCGAGTATACCCCTCCTGCCCCTCCCTCATCTCGTTCGTTTACCCGTACTTGTTCCAGGGTAAACAGTCAATTTAAAAAACAAAACAAACTGAAGAACCCTAGTACCACCGCACAAACACAACAATTCCCAGATCTCAGTGCAAACCCCAGATCGAGGGCAGCGATACACAAACAAATTGAGGTTGCGCACCCTTCGATTCCAACTTACCAACCAGGGCAATTTAAAAAATAAATCAAAAACAACACTGCCCCTCCGTCGTTTCCCGCAGCCTTCGTCTATCACATCCCACAACGCAGGCTGAAAATTAAAGCATAGAAACTGGCCACCCACACACACCCCGCACATACCGCATACGGTGTATACTCCATCCCGTTGCTCTTGTAGGATTTCCCCAATTTAGGCGCAACGTCTTTTATGCATATGGTGTTCTGAACAGAAGCCACAAAAAAGGGCCCCTATAACATTACAAATACCTAACACAAAAATTGAACACAAAACCGATGGGGGCTTTTTATTTTCTCAGAACGAAAGGGATCAGACGGTTCAAGAGAAACGATGGGATGCATCACGGCAGATACGGTACAAGTGACGAGCAGAGGACGGAAGATGGAGCAAACGCGACTTGCGAGAGGGAAGGGAAGGAGGGAACACCGTGCCACCTGAGTATTGAATCGGACGGGAGAAGATGTGAACTCATACCATACCATATAATGCTCTCACAACTATACCTTTCCACCATACTTCAACCAAACCAACCCACCCACGCCAACTGCGAGGCTAATTGCAAACAAACAGACGAGCAAGCAACATCGCAAACCACAGCAACGCCCATAGTACATTACCACGCCCAACATCTTATGATACGGTATGATAGGTGGTACCGCGAACAAAAAAATGGCACCATGTCAGTAGCAAGAAAGCGTAAAATACCCCTAGAGTACAGCACCTACAATACTGTACAGTGCACACATTACGCTAACCCAGTATACGGGGTAGTAAGGTACAAGTACATACCCTAATTTCAACCGATCAAACCTGCTTTATCGAAAATGCATCTCGAGATGAGTATCCCCCCCACTCCTAAGCCCGCGCTACTGTACAGTACTGTACCCCACTCCGGACGGATGGTGGGTGGGTGGTACAGCCCAGTATAACAGTTTTATCAACCCACGGGATCCCCACCTTCCATCGTATAAGTACCATAAGTAAGAAGTTTTACTTTAAATCTCGACTACTTGTACTGTACTTACTTTACCTACCCACTCAGCTAGTTGGTCGATCGATCAGTTGCCGTAGGTCATAAGCAGTATTTACGTACGCAATGATACTTGGCAATTTTTTTAAAAAAGTCTCCGGACGCTTTTGTGCCAAGACGGGTACTGCTAAGTTGCAAGGCGTCCGATGACTTTTTTTATAAAAAATAGCCAAGTAATGATATATAATAAAGCAAGGCAAAAAAAATCAGTACAATGCTATAAAAAAACCAACAGCGGTAGTTATTTTCTATCGTAAAGTATAATATATACCGAATTATTCGTCGTCTATGTACCTCTGCCATCGCAGTCTTCATGAATTTCACAAGCTAAGATGGAAACGAAAATGGAAAATGAAAATGGAAAAATGAATGGTCGAACTTTCCTTCTTTCCTTCTTTCGTTCTATCTTTCTCCCCTTTGTCAATCCTTACTCTTATAATATTCTCGATCGAAACACTATATCACCCCCTCCCCCTTTCCCCTTCTTTCGAGGCGGCGGAGTATACGCATGAACTCCCACTCGGTCCAATCCAAAGAGCAAGAGGAAGTTGAAAAAGTATAGTAGTATGATAGTCAAGTTAGATAGACAGGAAATAAGAAGGAAAAAAACCCCAACCCGATGACCCCGAACCGACAAATAGAATGATGAAAGAAGGAGGAAAAAAAATTGACACCCAGATCTCCTATGATAATGATGATGATGACGATGACGATGATGATAATGATAATGATGATGATGGTGATGTGATGAAATCAAATGGAAAAGGAAGAAATGATGAAAATATGAGAAAAGGAGACAGAAAAGAGGTTCGTACAACTACAATTCGGTATTATGATCTGGTGAGAGAATAGGTTGGGATGATAGGTGGACAGGAAGATAGATAATTTGGGCAGGAGGAGGATTTAGGAGTGAGGTTGGTTGGTTAGATTAGGTAAGGGGGGGGGAAGTATGGTTGGGGGTTGGGTACCGTATATGCCACCTTGAATATGCCAAACATAAAGAAAAACGAAAGCAAAGAAGAAAAGAAAAGAACTCCCGCCCATTAACAAAGGTTAAAAGGAGGGAGAAAGAAAGGGATTTTTTTTCGGGCTTTTTCATTTTTTCTTTGGCAATCTTTCCCTTTTATACATCCAACATGACGGGTTTAACCGTCATCCTGATCTTCCCCATGCCAGCCAAGGACGACTCCTTCGGCGGCGTAGGCGGAAGTACAAGTCCGGAGGTGCCCAGCGAAGCCTGGCGGTTCACAGTTTCCCGTAGGGACTCCATGTGCTTCTCCAGAGCGGCTTTGTCGACTTTTAGGTCGAAATTCATGAGGAAGCAGAAACCTGTAAAAAATCGACATTAATACATGCTATCTTCCACACAAACCATGAAAGTGGAATATAAAAAATAAAACCCCTTAGAAAATGGAAGGGGTTGGTTAAACTCACTGACTTCGAGCCTACTCAGCTCTAGCTCGGTTAATCCCCCAACTTTCGCGAATCTTTTATGTGGATGGCTCAGGTCTTCTAGACCTTTGCTGGCGACTCGGAGAGCAGCCAGAAGCAGACGATGGACGTTAAGTCGGGTTATGGGGATTATTCGCTCTGTGACAGCGAGGCGGTGGAGGTACACTGAGGCGGCGAGGTAGACTGCCGTGCTCAAAGGGCAGAAGCGGTGTATTCTAAACGAAGCAAGCAAACTAGTTAGCCCCCATTTCACTCCTTCCCCATGCTTATAGCCAGGCGAAAGACAAGGGTGTTTGTGAGGAAAAATCGGGGGAGATGTGAAAAATAAATAAAAGACCAACCGGAAGAGATAATCTTCAATAGAAATTCTTGGAGCAGCCTTGGACCAGAACTTCCGTGTGATTGCACCATTCTGAAAAGCCCCTTTTGCGCCAACTCCTATTATCTTCATTTCCTCGCCACCATCCGAAATGTCGTCGTCATCGCTGAATTCCTCCCTCTTGTGCTTTAAAACGACTCCGTCAAGGCCATCTTGCACCGCATTGCCAAAACAGAAGCCGGCACCTTCGGGACGGTTGTCGCTCGCTGTGGGATGCAGTTCCTCCTCCATATCGGGGGTGGAAGGGCCACTGGCGGGCGGAGTGGGTGGGACGTCACCGGTTATCGAGACCAGCAATTCGATACTCCTCGAGAGCAGCGTGAGAGCGGTGCTCGGCGGTAGGTGGAAAATGTCCTTGTCATCGGCGCGTAGGCCTAGAGGTTTCGTACTAGACATGTTTACAGAATGCGTGTTTGCAGCAGCGTGTCCGGCAGGATCAACAAGAGGATGTGGAGGTGGGGGCGCGCCTTGTCGTGGTATCTTTTCGTGGTCAAGTATCACATGCGGGTGCTCGGGGGAGTAGGGTGGAGGAGGAGAGGCGAAGGGAGAGGTCATGTCTGGCGGGAGCGGGCGGGGGTTATAGGGAGTCGGCTCAAAGGTGCTTGCGCCCAGGGTCGAAATGCGGAGTTTCGAAAGTAGGGCTTCCGCATGATTTGCGTGCTGGTAGAGGAGATTGTCGGTGGTCGCCACGAGGAAGGATTGGAGGGTCTGTGCCGAGCGGCGGCGGACAGGCAGCGTTGTCAGCGCTGCGTTCTGTGGTGCGTGTGAGAAGAGAGAGAGTGGGTGGTGTGCTTTCTGAAAGGTGGGGGAGGAGAGGGGTGGTGGTGGTGCTGGTGGTGCTGGTGGGTGCCAGGGAGAAGCGCAAGTTCTTTTTTATTTATTGGGTGTGTGTGGACGAGGTTGGGATTGTGGGTGGGATGAGGTGTGTGGTTGGAGCGGTAAAAGAGGGTTGCCTGTTCAGTAGAAGCTCTTTGTGAATGACGGAGATGCGTGAGTCTTGTTTCTGCGCTAGGCTGCTGCTGCCTCTTCTGCTTCTGCTTCTCGCTCTCTGCTTTGGTTTTTCTTCTTTGGATATTCTTGCTGCTGCTGCTTGACAAGAAAATAAAATAGAAGTAAGGCGCCACGAAAGAACGGAGCTAAAGATGTTGGATAACAGAAGGCGAACGCGAATGCAAATGCTGTGCCCAGCTTTCCAATCCTGCTTTTCTTTTCCTTTCTCTCCCTCCCCTCTCGATCCAATCTACCAATTCTCTCCCTTCCAGTTGCAATCGCTTGAAATAGGAAAAATCAATCAATCAAGAATCAATCAAGAATCAATCAATCAATCAATCTCTAGCCCTCCAAAAGCCTCAATTATATAACTCCTCTTCCGATTTCTATGCCCAGTCTACCCTTCGCCTTCAGAACCCCTTCTAGCGATGTATAATTGATGTTGGCAATTATACCGGGTGCTAACAAATTCCTTTGTGGCTTCTCCAATGTCGGCAAAGGTGGATACCCAAGTTGGGGTATGTAACAGGTCCAATTCAAAACTGAGGTGTATCGTAGGGGTTGTCCGATGGTAAGGGGTGTACAGGAAAATATAATTCCAGGAACTCGAGCTATATGCTCTTGTATGAACAGCTGCAAGCAGTCGCGCCTTTCCCTCGTTCTTTCTTTCTTTCTTGCTTTTCTTGACAAGTATGATAGAAGATCCAAAAGATCAAAAGAAATAGAACAAAAGTATGAAAAGAAGAAAGGCTGGAGGAGGAACCGTTGCTTATGATATATGGGACGAAGGTAACGAGACGAGGAGGTCTGACTTCTCAGGTATATATTGTAAAGAGGTGGAAAAGGGCAGGAACTGTGCGGGAGTGTGGGGGGAAGAGCTGGGAGAGAGGGAAGGGGGGGGGGGATGATTAAAAGAAGGGGAACCTCGGGAATATAATGATGGCGAAGAGAGAAAGCCCGCCCTTGCTATGACCAGCAAAGACACGGAAAAGCTACAACACGCTACTCGTGCGAGTATGATATTATGATCACTTCACTTGTCTGAGAATTTTTTCCAAAGAAAAGCCCCCCCCTCGAGAAAAATGAAATAAAAGAAAACAAACCCTACTTTCCCCCCTCCAAGTTCGTCACCATCCCGATCAACGGCAATTTTATTGCAGAGGGAATTTGTGTCAGCTGTGAATCGGAGGCGCCGTTCTTCTGGGAATCCTCCTCCCCAAAACAATAAAAATAAAAATAAACCATGGCGGTGTGTGAATGAGAGGTGAATGAGCGAACGAACGGCCTTCCACCCCATGCCTACAGTTACCAGTAGCTAGCTACCAAGCTCCATCCATACGAAACTCATCAACCGTTTGCGCTGCCAGCCTTCCTTCCTTCCTTCCAAGCTTTTTTTTTTTTTTGCTGTTACCATTTTTTTTTCCCTTTCCTTCACTTGCCCTTTCCTTTCGTAGCTTGGGATTCCCATTTGCCCTGCTCTGAATGGCTTCTAGTTGGTCGATTTCGCGATTCCTCTTCGATCTGCGCCGATTGATTGACAAAAGAGCCCTGTTTCGCTCCTATCCCCCCTTTTTTCTTCCTCTCCTTCCTCCTCTCTACCATGCCTAACTTGCCTTCTCTTTTTTAAAAAAGAGCCCTGCCCAAATTCCATTATTTTCGGAATCGACAGGTCGTAAATTCCCCATTATCCGCCGAAACGACGGAGAAGGAAACTAGACGGGTAGAAGTAGTGATAGTAGACAATGTCGTCAGACGATGAAGTGAGGTTTACCGTGCGTATGTGTATGTGATTCCTATGTAATCCGTGTACAGGGACGGTTACAGGTATACACCGCCATATCATAACCTGATGTCAGATATGGAGGGAGGGAGGGAGGGGAGGCGTCGACAGGGAAAGCATCGTGGGGCTTATAATTTCTATACAAACGGGGTCGCTCACTCGGATGATACAATGAGGAGGTGGTAGAAGAGGGATAGCCGCAGTTAGCTTCATGTAATCTAGTTTCCAATTTAATTGGATGGAAGACTACGGAGATAGAAGAGCAGGAGTGAAAAAAAGAGTCTTGAGAATTTGGGAAATGGGTGAACACACGATGGCCTAGCCTTCTGCTGTCTCATCACTAACCAGACCATGATACAGCACAGCATAGCACAGCACTCACTCGCTCGCCCGCCCTCTCCTGATGAACAACTAACTTACCTTGCCCTTCACTTGTCCGGCCGGCAAGGCGCTCCCATCCATCCATACGTCCATCCATACGGCAATCATACATTCGCACACACACACCCGCCAAACTCACCCAGCCATCCGTCAAAACGTACTCGTTGCCGACTGCCAGAAAGTGCTAACAAGCAAGCACGGGCCTTTGCTTTGCTTGCTTGCTTGCTTGCTTGCTTTTGCCGTCAGCGTCAGTGTTCAATTCGGCTTTCTCGAAATTCCTCTGCTCGGATAACAAGCAAAGCAGCAAATTCCAATCTAGTCTATGTTTGGCGCTATTACTCGAACGGCTAGAGAAGGCATATGCATGCTGTTTACTGTCGTTTCCCCTGGCACCATGGTTGTGCAGTGGGGTACGGGTACAGTACTTGCCGTATTATATACGGCGTGTCGTGATTGGTAGGGCAAGTAGGGAGGTAGGGCGCACGAACAGTGCGAGCACAGTAACTGTACGGGTACACGGTACAGGATGCATTGCGGTGGTGGTTGGTTGGTTGGCGGTTGTGGTAAAGTTCCACATATGTATCCTCATGCGGTCTCTTTCCCGAAAGGATACTTCCAGATACATTACCGGAGGAATTGGTGAGTGTCTTTACCGCATGCCTATTTTCCCAGACGCCAAGAGGCGCTGGGGTGCAGGAGGGAAGACGAGAGAAGAGTCCCGGAGACTACCTGGATGGGGTGGATGAGATATTACCGGATGCTGCTGTGCTGTACCTGGAGTTTAGCATACCTGTAAGTCTTATGGGGGTAACTTAAGCTGGATTACCGGTAGTTGCTTGAGCAAAAGGCACCTTGACGTATTACAAGTATACCGCCATAATAACTTTAACTAGTGTCCGTGTCGTACCAGTGGTAATAATAGCTTATGTTCCCTATTCCCTGTCTGCTCAAATGGTACTCGAGTACACATAACATACGGTTAACTTATCCCACATCCTGGTCAAAAAATTGGGGGAAACAACTCAAAAATAAAGTGAGAGTGAAATACAGTACTAGTACCGCAGGAAAATCTTGTTTCCAGGTGGAGACAATTCCGAGATGCCGACGCTGCCCGCAAAAAATACAACGCAATCATCCATCCATACCTCCATCCATCACCCATCACCCCCAATGCCCATGATCTTCAAGTCCCTGCCTAACCAGAGACCTCCCGGGATCCAACTTCCTATCAAAAAAGCGCAAGGAAAAGCATTTCCCTTCCCTTCCCTTCCCTTTCCATCGCCGCTTCCACACACAAGACAGGGAAAAAAGAGAAGGAGGGGGAAAAGAAACCAGCCCCTGTCAGAAACATTGCGGGGCACAGGCCAGAGACACAACCACACACACACACACACCATGTTCCCACATTGTGGTTGGAAAAAAAAAGGACTCCCCACCTTCCATGTCTGTTTCCTCTCTCGTTTCCAATTCCTTCCTTTGCCAGAGTCCCTGCATAAGTTTAGCTGTGTTTTTTTTATATATACCCACCCCCATATTATAGTTTCTTCTTCTTTTGGGATCGACGGCGACGACGTCAGAGAGGGGGGGAAAACCGGGGCATGAAGGGATGGGGGAGGAGGATGAGGAAACGCCCATGATAAAAGTAAAGCATCGGGGATCAATCACAAACTATGCGGTCACAGCAATATCTATGTCCTCGTGACGGATTTTATTTTTTTCTTCTTCCTCTTCTTTGGTCTCCCGTGTGAAGAAACAGATCACTGGCAGGAAGCCCTGGGTTGGCAGGTAATAAGGTAGGTATTATAGGCACCACAGGTAGGCAGACTATCATGGATGCCGCAACCGGTCAACCAGTTAGTTGTTCTGTCAGCCTACAGAACCGCAGCGGTTATCGGTGCCAGAGGCCGGATATCGTAGTTGAAGCGGGCGTACAGTACGGTACGCAAGCAAGCAAGCCCGAAACGAAGCAAATGAAACAAGCTGAAAGGAAGCAAGAGGCTAGAAAGGAAAACATTTCACCGCACTTTAGCACACACACATATCTTCTGCAATGTACTCGAGTACTGTACCATACTGCAAAGTACTCTACACTACATCTTCTTCAGCTATCACAACCCTCCGTCCCCCTCCGCCGTTGTTTCCCACCCGTGAAAGTGTTCGTATAATACCGGTAGCAACCGTACTCTACAACAACCACCGGCAAAAAACCCAAATCTGGAGCAGAAAAGGACCCTGGGAATCAATCTACTCGAGTATCCGACCACACTCACTTGTTTACGAGCACAGTTAGGTTAGAGAGAGGGGAAAAAACAAACAAGGCTTCCATCAGGAAGAAGCTAACTTTTTTTTTGCTTTCTCCCACTCCCCCCCCCCCCTCTCTAGCCCCAGAAAACCCCGTAAAATTACCGTGTTATGCGAAGGAAAGCAGATTTTGGGTCGTTTCTCGCGATCTAATCATCCGAAATGCCCCTCCTTTCCCCCCCATCCTCATCTGCCCCTCCCCCACACTAACCCACCCACTCGCTCAACTGACTGGTAATGACCCCTCTCCTTCCCTTCCTTCCCTCCCTCCCTCCCATGTCATCTCACGATGGCTTTTTTTTATAT
>Ga0307509_10003453_pt1 | contig 23960 bp, 24 predicted proteins | sample 10_EM_MG_FD_202245 | JGI IMG/M metagenome (GOLD analysis project Ga0307509, IMG submission 202245) | Populus trichocarpa ectomycorrhiza microbial communities from riparian zone in the Pacific Northwest, United States - 10_EM | ecosystem: Host-associated > Plants > Roots > Unclassified | place... | reverse complement strand
CTCGTCCTATCACTCACCCCCCCCCCCCCCCCCCCACACCCGCCCTCCCACGTTCGAGGTATTCCCGCACCTATCGGGGATTACTTTCCCCGATGGACATTGATGCGCGAGCGAAAAGAAAGTGGACCAAAACCCTCTGCCCTAGTTGTTTGACAGATGGTCATGCAATTAAGGGCCAAGTGAAGCTAGCTGGACGTGCAGTTTGAAAAAAAAAGAAAGGAAAGGGTGGCCAGACTATCGTCCAAGCAATCCATGCTTTTCCCTATCCCACACAGTGTCGTGGCGGTCAAAGGTGGCTTACCAGCACTATCAACAAGGACGAAATTCAAGCGTGCGCTTGGTTCGATTCCCCCCAAAAGTCTCCTCCTTGGAGATTTTCAAACCATTCCATTTCAGGGGCTCAAATAATCCACAAGTGAAAGGAAACAGACCCCCCCAGTAATTAGTTTTAGGAATTGCTAATCAAAACTTATACGAGAAAGGACTAGGGGGTTGAAAAGAAAAGAAAAATCGAAAGAAAAAAAAACATTCAATTCCCCAGAGCGTCGCGAAAGCGAGAGGGGAAGGAGAAGAAGAAGAAGAAGAAGAAAAAAGAAAGAAAGAAAGCGACGACGACGACGACGAACGATGAAGCGGTGTGTGGAAAGAGGGGAAAAAAAAAGTGAAATATGGATACGTATGTAATGTAAAATATCCATTACTTCCACCCCTATTTGATATTGCATGTGGTTAATTCATTTGCTTTTTGTTAGAAGCAGTTGGATTCCAACAAAACTGTTGAGAGCGAGAGAATTCGGCGTTCCCCGTACTACAGAAGCCCCATGAGCTATATGATATGCATCTATCACTCGATATCACTCGTCCCCATTTGTGTTGCTGGGAAGCCCCCCACGTATCTCCAGCCAAAGGCCTAGGCTCGGAAAAAGAGCTCTCCACAGACCTTCTTTCTTCTCGCGCAAGGGTTTAAAAATACTTGACCCTACAGTGCAGTACTGTTACCTGGAAAAGCAATCCCAGAAACGCGCTTTAGTGTATATTGGCCTGGCTCGTAACACTTTATTAGGTAGGTGTGCGCGCGCTTTTTCACTCCACTCCACTCCACTCCACTCGGGGAGGGGGGGGGCAGGAAGTTTACGTCCACCATACCTGGTACAAGTACTGTACTCACCTCTCATACTCCCCAGTTCGTTATATACCGGTATCTCGGGATTGCTAGGTTTTTTTCTTTCTTCGCAAATCATTTCGGCGATACGGAACAGGTTTCACCCCCCGTTCGCTACAGTATTATGAGGAACATCCATTGCCGGAGCATTCTTTTATTTTTACTTTTTGCCAAGAAAAAGTGTTGCTCGACTTCCAATCTTTGAAAGGATCCTCGAACAACCGATACATACCACTCCTCCTCCTCTTCCTCCTCTTCCTCTAGGGGTTATAGCTCTTATTGGGCGACAGGGTGGACGATCTCTTTCCATACATGTTTATAGGAAAGGGGGAAATATATATATACGGTATATATATAAACATCTCGGATCTTTATGGAGATGCCGGGGGGTTTAAAAGGAAAAAAAGTTGGTTCAAATTTTAAACTGTCATGTGTATGGTTCCGGTCCCCCTCCCCCCCCCCTTCCATAGAAATCAACTTTCGCCACCCCAGAGTCAGGGGTACTAGTCCTAATGTAGTATAAAGCAAATGAACCATAACTACTTTAAGCCATGTATCTCACATTACTCAGCTAACACATTTTTTGTCTTTTTCTTTTCTTCTCCTGCATAACAATGCAAATACCAACGCCCCCAAATCCATCCATCCATCTTAAGGTTGAGGCGAAGTTTAAACAAGAACCACCTCTCCGGAACCAAGCCCGCTTCTGCAGACTAATAAAATTGCCACTCCTCCTCCTCCTCGCACGGGTTAGGGTTATTACGCGGAGGCAAAGTATAATAAAATAAAATAATAACATGTGATGTTGTTTGTCAAAAAAGAGTTGGGGAAGAGGAGGGAGGGAGGGAGGGAGGGGGTGATGTGTGTGTGGTTTGCCTGGAGGGTTGTTGATTTCCAAGTGGCTGGGAAATCATCCACAACTCCATGATGTCTGGGCAATGTGGTGGTGGCGATTGTTGAATTCCCTTTGAAGGGGGGTTGGTGGGGCTAGCTAGCTAGCTAGACTAGGGCAATAGAAGTTTTAACTTACTAAGGAGTTCTAACCAGTTATCATATCATATCATACCAAGAAAAGCCAGAATAAATAAATAAACTGTAAAGGAAACTAAATTGCTCCCCGCTTGTTCCTACTGCAAGAGGTCGCGAGTAACAAATAGTTGCTAGTTCGTTATGATGGATGACAAGAAAAAGTTTACGCAGTTATTTAAGGTTAACCGGCGAAATATATACCCCTGTCCGTTCCAGTTAATGTTTTCCTACGATAATCCTTGCAACGATTACAGGTCAAAGGGTACGGTAGTACAAGTAAGTTTGGCCAGAAGGATAATCCCCGTTCCGTCACCAAAACATCTACAAATGGTGTGGCGGGGTTAGGTAGCAATAAATAAAGAGAAACCTCCCCAGGAACTCGGTATCATACAAGTAATGATAATAATAATAATATTGTTTGTTGTGATAAATAAATTTACAATAATCCCAAACTCGTCTTGCAAAAAAGAAACAAAAAACAAAAACAAAAACAAAAAAAAGACAAAAAAAGAAATGTGGGGAAAAAAATGGGCTCGAAACCAGGAAAGAAAAGAAAGAGGGGTTACGTATCGAAAGGTTAATAGAACTTAAAAGGTCAGATCAAATGGGAGAGCACGGTCCCTGTGTGGCTTTTTGATTCCTTTCCCCACCGCCACGCCCAAACCTAAATAGAGTTCGGGAACCCGGGAGGCGCTAAAAACCCACTTTGCACAAAACCACTTTGCACTTTTGTTTTTTTTCCCATCTAGCCTCTCTCTCTCTCTCTCTCCGCGTATCCTTGTTGGAAAAGAAAAAAAAAACGAATCAATAAGTTAAAGGTCCCACCGTTTCTCAGCTCCATCTGTCTCGTAGATATTGAACCGACATTGTTTTCATTCATTATTTGACTGCCCCCCCCCCTTCCCGTATTGAAAAAAGCAATTTGGCTCCCATTTCTTGGGTAAGGTGGGTGGGGTTCGTTCTTTTGCTTTCTGGGATGTGAGTTGATAGCGTACATAACCCTGCCCTACCCTTACCGGTATGATACTCGTACTCGGACTGTAGCCTACCGGTACTAACCGTTGGATTTTTATTAACTTTTATTTTTATTTTTACTTTTTTAACTACTTGCTTCGCTTTGTTTAATTCCAACCGTCGGATAAGATATGGCGTTCCCCGCAAAAAGCATCCGGGGTGTGATATGATACGGTGGGTATTATGATTACCGTTAGCGGTACCGGTACGGTTACTGCGCCGTATCGTTGTGTACTTGTGCTGTGCGCACAATATAGTACGATTTGTGCTATGAACCGGTGGTCGGTACGGTAATTTACTAACTTGGCGCTCGGTTAGTGCTTGAGTAATCTTGTGTCAACGAAAAAAAAATAAAAAATACAAAAAACAAAAAAAAGCCATCTTCTTCCTTGCTTGCGCCCACTTTGCTCGTCCTCTTCTTTTTCTTGGAGGGATCTTAGAAACCCGAAGCCCTACAAGTAAGTCCTCGTTACCAAGATTTGGAACCTTTCTCCCTGGCAAGAAGAAAAAAAAAACCTGGAACTCTTTGGCAGTTACAGTAGGATACAAGTACAGTACCCGCGTCCAAGAGGTCGTGCTGGCGGCAATGTGTGACGTCAGATCTTGAGCTCTTTGAATGCGGCTCCGCCGCTGGATAAGGTGGGCGATCGTCGTGGGGCATCATACTTTAATGCTTAAAAGGCTAACAGAGTTGACGTCACACAGCAAACATTGGGGCATCTTCAAGGGGATGGGGGAAAACAGCATTTCCATTTCCCTCTTCTCCCTTGGGAACTCTCCGGAGGCTTCCAGACATGTGATAAAATGCGGGCACCCGCAACACGCCCGTGCTTCGTCCGGGCTGCCCAGCCGGGGTGGCTCCTACGCGGCTGGGACCAACCGAATATGTCACTTCCGCCACTCTGCCTGTTTTTCAAACCGTTTTCCTGTCTATCACTCTGGCATCACGGCGAGGACAACCACCTCGTGGTGCTGTGACGACATACTGACATCGATGCCTTTACACCAATACTGTGCAGTGCTCGAGTAGACCAAAACTCCCAAAAACGAAGATTCTGTAGGAACGAAAAAGGTTTATAAGATGGGTCCTGAACCCCCCCAATCGCCAGACATTTCCACCACCACCATCATCAGCACACTCAAGCATTCGAACCGTCCCAAATCTTTCAAGCTTTAACTTTTCAAAACAAACAATCATCAATCGTCATGTCTGATATGGGTCAGTACACTCCATAGTCCTCTGAAACCACCAGTTCGCTGGTTTCTAATATCTGTTTAGGAAGAAGGTCTTTCGCCGACCAGGCCACCGATAAGGTAACCCCAGAGTCCCAGAAGCCAGCCACTCAGAGGGTGGGAGACACCGCCTCAGGTGTTTACGACAGCGCTGCTGGCGCCGTTCAGCCTGAGTAAGTCTGATCATGGAATCCACTCTCTGGCATTCACTGACGACTTATTTCCATATAGTTCGCAGAAGTCAGCTACCCAGAAGGTCGGCGACACCGTGCGCTCTGGCTCTGACACTACCTCAAGCCACTCCAAGGGCCTAGCTCAATCTGTCACTGACACCGTCGGTTCGGCCACCCAGGGTGTGAAGGACACCCTCGGCTCTGCTACTGGCAACAAATAAACTCGAAAGGTGTTTTTGTTGGGAGAATTGTTTTCATCATGTTGGGCCGGGTCGATGTGTGAATTGCTCTGTGCTATATATAACATGAATAGTGTTCTCGAGGAAAGGAATTGAATTTTGGTTTCATTATAAAGATTTAGTCTGAAATTTTGATTTTTTTGGAAGACTCTCCAGCATCAGTATGCTCGTGCTCGTAGGGCAGACGAACGTCCAAAGTGATAGGCTGTGACGGTCCTTTTCGTTTGTTTTTTCCTTTCCCTTTCCATTTAGCAGCAAGCACCTTTTCCCAGTAAATTCTCTCTTCGTCCCCCTTTACACTAGTAGCCTTAACCCAATCCTCTCTGTCGCTATCGTTTACAACTTTCTTTCCTTTTCCGTCGTTGCCATCCTGCATTCTACGTTTCCGCTTTTTCAGTGCAGAGATCACCAACTCCGAGTCCTGCACTTTGCGCAGCCGCAAGTGCGCAGTCGTCAATCCTTTCTGGTAATCGACATAATTGATATTTATTGGGGGGCCATCTTCGTGCATTGCAGTGGAATTGCCCTTAATTTTAGATGAGCTCTTTTTTCTGTTGTATCGATCCACCTGCCGGGTGATAAAAGAGGTAATGGTTTCTTTGGTTGTCAGCGGGTGTATGTTAGTTAGGTAGACAATTAGCCCCAATTCATAATCGGCCTTCATTTTCTGATCGTCTTCCCGGGGTGAGGCTGGATCTGCAGGGACGGTTGAGGTAATCGGTCGATCAGGCCACATTTGTTGAGCCGACGAACCAGGTGTCCTGTCGTGGCGTTTTGGTGCCCTAATGCGCGTGGGAAAGGTTGGCCGCCTCCTCCGCAGCTGTTGGTACTCCTCGTCCCTCCTTCTCCATTCATGCCTTGCTCAAGTTAGCTATTTTTTGCATGAGGTATTTGATAGTTGTGAACTCACTTTGTCATGATTATCCAGTCTTTTGGCCACAATTCCTGATTCTCTGCGTCTTCGTGCGACACTGCGGTGGACAGTATCACGAATGCCCATGCAGTATCACCAGCTTCGACAAACTGCACCGGCAGGTATTTTCTCGGCATCGCTGATTGGGATAGCATCCTGGCTACCCTTCCAGGGTTTAGAGTTATGCCTGTAACGTGAGGCTCCTTGACGAGGGGAGGAGGTAAAATCAGCATATGCGTCAATGGCCAAGTGGTCACGAGGAAGGGCCCACAATGTAAATTGTAGAATCTTCCGAATCCTTTTGGCGGCCCGCGGGAGATTTTGGGGAAGGCAGGTATTCATGTCGCCGCCGAATATAGTATTTGTCTTTGCTCAACTGTGGCTAAAGTTAGTTGCGTTGATAAGACAGATGGCTTTTGAATCAAACCTACTTGTAAAAAGTCCGAAGGATATTGAGTGAGAACCTTTTGGAAGGTCACTTGCGATGGCTTTGGCTTCACCTCAGCCAACCGCGGACAGTCCAACAGCGCAGATAGATGGATGACTAACGGTCATATAATTAGCAGAAAGCAGTCAGTGTTGAGCCAATTTTCTTACAATCACCCTCCCCTTCCACGGATCGCATCCTTGCGGAAAACCATTCAGGGGGACCATTTTCAATCCCATAATCCGAAAATAAGATCTCAAGGGTCATCACCATCTCCTTCGCCAAAGTTGGATCGATATGACCATCTTTGGTAGATTTCTCAGGCGGGGCGAGAGGTGTAAATTCCTTCGGCTGTTGGCGTAAAGCTTTCTTCTGGAGTTGTCTAGGAACAAACATTACACGTTGCAAGGCACATACCGTGGATGCTTTTCGGGTGTGTTGGGTTTTGGTGTTGTAGGGTTGTGTTGGACAGCTGGAGCTTGAATCAACCTATCATATCGCAACCTATCTTATTCACGTGACATGTTGCTCTAGCAACTGTCATTGGCGGCTTGGCATTCGACACTCGATTAACATATCAGGGCAAAGTACTTCACTGTCCTGTGCGATACTAAACTTTCTTTCATTCCCCTCCAGCCGCGTTACTGTGCAGTACTACACTGAGTTCAAGGGGCGTTCTGGAATACGCTAGAAATGCGAAATACGGTCAATGGTAGTATTTAAGCGAGTTAATAGTGTTGTATAATGGCTGAAGGTCAATTATCTTGGTGTGTGAATGTGGAATAGCAGGGGCTTAGTGGCCTGGCCACGATATTGAAGAGTCGCAAATGATTCAACTGGTGTGGACCCTCATCCCTGGCTTAATTTCCGTTATGTCCAAAGCCATACTCTGTAAGTGTGGTCCTGAGGGGTATTACAGCGTGGGTGAAAGCCGAGTAGCCTGCGGGGAGTCCCAGCATCAGGGAATTACGGTTGTAAAGGCTTGCTCAATGTTGTAGGTGCTGGTATGGCCCATTGTGTGCAATCATGGTGGATCACTCACTCTCTTGTATTTTGTGTTACAGGCGGTGAAACATAAGATTTCTCAGGTTGAGATGTTAGCGCATGCCTAGGCAGTCTCTTGGTCCAAGCCTGCGCCCTTGCTGGGGCGGCGTAATTGAAGTGTATTATGATTGGATAGAGCCTTCGAGTGCAGTATTGGTAATCTTTGTGATATAAGTTATCACAATTCTTATGGTGATTTGTCAGTTCCTTCCGCCAGCAGTCTGAAGTTTATGCGTTAGTCTACTTTCCCTTGGCAGTCCTATTTGAAAGCGATAGAAGTTCCTTCTAACCGGCGATTGGGGAAAGTTTCCCAAACATGTCAATTACTCATGAAGAATAAGAAGTCGCGGCAAACGAGATGTCTGATTTGAACGTGCTTAGTGTTGCCTGATACTGGTATGTTACAGCACAAGCCCCGGCCTGAGGCACGATGGGATATCACTCTATCGTGCTAGGATCTCATCCTTTTCGCCGACTGCGAAAAAGATTCGCGAGGCGAGAGATACTAGAAAATGCCGTTCGGCCATCGGAAACCCTAAATTCTGCCAGCAAACTTCTCTCAGGCTGATCGAGTTTGAGTGTTGCGTCTCATTGAAGATTTGTTGCTTGTGATGCCGGAGAAGGAGGGAGAGTTGTTGGTTCATGGTCTCAGAAAGGCGACCGATTTTTATTTGTGTTATGTGACTTAAAGTGGAAGATGGTTGAAAGCTATGGGGAGTTGTGGTGACTGGTCTAAGTTGGGCACCCCATTTTGAGCTTGCCGCTGAGGCACATTATAAACCTGCGGAGGAAATTATCAGAGCCACAAATCATTGAAAATCATGAGCTTAGACGATACATTGCCCTAAAATCGGAGATCAAGGCTGTCGCAGTGTTGCAGAAATTCTTGTTTATTATAGAGGGATAGTAGGGCTAAAGCCAACGATAGATGCTAGTAGCTTTTGGACTTCGGGCTTTCTTTAACACCAAAACCATGGAGATATTCCGAACTGCCTCCACAGCGGGCATTCTGCCGTAGCTGCCAAACCGATTTTAGGTCTTGATATTAGTAATTCGGTTTCCGGTGCTCCTAGGACGACTGGAGATCTGCAGGTCGTTTGGAGGTTCTAATCTTTGTTTTGGTAGAGTTGGACAAAGATTACCCTACTTGCCGGGTAGAACACTATAACCGACTACTATTCAGAGAGTCATGAAGGTGTTAGGCACATTTCACAAGCTATTGAAACCATTGCAGCAAGATGAGGATGTCCATAGAAAGCCGTGAATTAGAATCTAGATGTTGATTAAGGAAACACATGAAAAAGGCAATGGCGGAGCAGGAGACAGGAGGGTTTCAAGACAACACTTATTGTTTCATCAGTTACAACTGTTGCAAGGTCCTATCTAACTTAACACACGATTTCGCCCTGATTGCTTCCCATAAACTGTGGGAAGATCAACGAACATTATCAACTAATGGGCTTACATCTCTAGGAGATCAAGGCACTGAAGAGGAGCATAACCACCTCACAGCTAGCCTCATCTTTAGTCCTTCTGTTCCTGGGCTTGGTTTAGAGAATGCCTTGGGTATTCATTTGCTCACACCTGTGCTCTTCAGAAGAGCTTCGAACATGGAGCGGCGGACAAAGGGGGCTTCTCCGATATATTGTCAGGAACTATTGAGCAAACTGTGATATCTGTTATAAGTGGGTCAACTGATGCTTAGGAGGAGCTCTGACAATTAAGCCCATCAAACCTATGTGTAACTTGGCAAACATAGGCCTGGGTGGGACTTAATTGATATAGGATCCTAGTGCCCGTGCTATGGGGGGAGCTAGGAGGTATGAAACCCAGCAAAACCTGGAACCAGCCGCCTGCTAGATTTTCCCGTTTTCTTTTTAGAGGGTAAGAGTAATATTGATTCTAACAATAAGTAAAGAAAGGTGTTGCCTAGTGACTATGTGTGTGGCTGGATCTTCCGACTGGACTCCACATGTAGAGTGCTTGATATCCGTAAACACCCCAGATTACGAGGATGAGCCCTTGTTCATGAGCATCTCATCTGAGAGAAATTGTCAATGAATCTCCACAAACGAACTCTACGAGGAGTCCTCGAGTAGAGGCCTACGCCCCCTCATCTATCTTACACATCTCTGGTAGCCAGGGGGCAGGGGGATCTGCCCTAGCAGGACGTATAAAACATGCCCCTCTGACAGGCTGCGATGAGACAGATTCGGAAATAATAGTGCTGCGTTATCTTCACAACAATCACAAGTAGCTCATCTCCAAGGTGTTCATATACTAGTTTCTGCTCAGGGAAAGCCGGTGGGCTCAGCCGGGAAATGTCCGACCCTTGAAAGCAAGGGTCTGTCGGCTGGTTGTTTGACAGACACCCGAACATTGCTGGGAGTGTTCTTCACGACAGCCGAAAGAACGAGTGGGGTTGGGATAGTGGTTTGTCTCATCCGTGCAACGGGTCTGAGGAAGAATCTGCACTGAGACTGCTCTTGAAATTGGAACCCCTTTTGTTATTATAAGGGAGATGGCATTTAGAGCTGCCTGTGACTAGCAGTCTTGAAGGGGGCTTGGGTCATGCTACGTCGAAGCAACCCCATTTGTTTTCGACTTTCCCTCAAACCATCACACAAGATACTAGCAATGCAGTAACGGAGAATCTAGGGAAAATATGCCGTAAATTTGGACTCAACGGTATTGAGAAGGCAGGGTTAAGGAAAGAGCCCGTATAGAGGGTGCGGATACAGAAAAGCTCCATCTCCTCGCTGCCCCCACACTCTGGGCGTTCTGTGGCAACCCTCCCCCCCTAGCCTTAGTGGCCCTCTTGGAAGAAGAAGAATCCCTTATTAAAATACTTTCATGAGTTGGCGTTGGACGTGCTTCGCATTGCAATCGAGCTATCATAGAATTTGGGGTCAAATCACTCGGGACTAGGAGTGATGATGAATATAAGCTATAGGGCACAACGGATTCCATCTCTCAAGCCAGAGAGGGAGCCGGAATAGGCCACGAGGAGGTCATTTTGGTACTGAAATTGGATAATGTTCTTATATGCCGGAAACTGGTGTTTATGATGCAGGTCCGTAGCCTGAAAATAGAGTTTAGTTAAATACTAACGCAGAAACTGTGAGCATAGCCTATGTCCCTGGGGCTGGAATGGGGCGAAAGCCTCTACTGAATATACCGAGCATGGCCCTTGAGCAAGGGGATATGGCGCCGTTATGTCTGACGTCCTTGATCTCTATCTTTGGAAGAAGTGCGCCGATAGGGCTAAATGGGAAATTGGAAGATGAGAGTACACTAGCATTACGTGCAACGGATGAAATGATACTATCGGAAAATATGACTTTGTCCGATATGCTACCCGCTAGAACTGCCATTCCTGAGAAATGGCCGGGATTGAAGTAGACCTGGGTTTGATCGATTTAGTCCGCAAATTCGCAAGCCCTCCCGAGCATGTGAACTTGGCGCGGAGTATCCAGCCTGGCAAAGTTTGATCCGGCACCAGAATGCTCAGGCAAAACCTGGTGATCTAGGTCGTGGCGGCGGTGCTCGTTCCCAAAGCCCTTGTTGCAAAGTATCATGATAGATGGAATCAGCTCCCGAGTCGTCCCCCGTCCCACGTCGAAGTGGAACCGAGCGCTCAGAGGCTATGAAAGTCCTCCACGAGGCTGGCGCCAGGGAAAACTTCATTTAGAGGCCTTACACCCGCCGAAACAATAGATGATCGTGGGACCTGGGGGTGCTTCCACCAGGGGGTGCAGCCTGGATGCGGTCGACAGTGTGGCCCGAGCCCCTCTCCGCTGCGTATCCTCCGGCAGTGATGTCAATGTTGTGAAGGCATTACTCGAATACAACACGAACGCACGGGTGGAGGATCGATGTGGCGCTAGAGCCAGATGCGTGCCTACTAATAGTAGAACTCCTCGAGGAGGTAGCTGTTCAGAGCGAGCTTCTATACGCTCCCCACTGGCGAGCCGCAATCTTATACTAGTGGTGTGTCGTGACGCATGCGGTATTGTTCTGGTATTCCTTCATTTACCGTATGCATATTTATGATCCCTTTTGTGACTAGGCAACACTCATGGTCAATCACTCGATCTAATAATCTAGAGTGTTGTTGAAAAATATGAAATAGTCAAGCTCTATACCGGAAACCTGAAAGCGCGAGAGATGCCTAAGAACGGAGCCAGAGGACCGACTATTTATGCTGCGAAACAAGAACATATATCCAGAGTGGAAAAGAAATCGGAGGTGTCGATATGGAAGACAAGAGGAAACAGGTGCGAATAGAGTTACATATATGATTGATTGATTGGGTAATGGAATGAAAGAAAATACAAACAGGATAAGTTGAACTTGAACTCTAACAGCATTGAAGCTGAACTAAGACATACTGGGAAACATTGTCGTACTCGAAGGCGCAGAAAGTGCATATCCGAAAGTATAATTTCAACAAATGTAAAGGAACATGCTAGTTAGGCGAAAGAAGCTAAAACGAGAAACAGCGGGTAAGGGCAACGGAAATTAGCTAGAATGGAGGCATTCTGGATTGATAAGGATTCCTCTTTAGTTGGTCGAGTGAACTCTAAAAACCTTGAGTATGTCTAGTAATGACATCGCACGGAGCAGCCATAAAGTACAGTTCACTGACATCTCATCGCTGGCCGCGGTTTTTACACTAGAAATGCCGTTTTCCGTAGTTTCGCAATACAGACACAAGTTCAATTATATCCGCCTTATACCAAATGGGAGATCCGGCCATTGCGGTAAACATATCAACCCAACAGAGCTCTATGGCCTATATGAACTTCTAGAATAAGCAATTTTCGGAAACAAGTATCTTTATAAGTTGCTGTACAAATTCTAGGCGCCTAGATTGGGTTGTCGAGCTTTTCTACATAATAGAGCTTATAGCAGGCTACTTCCTTGTCCGTGACTATTGTGAACCGAAGAATGAGAACCCCTAGGTCCTCTACTACTTGGATGTGTATTCGTGTTAATTCACAAGGGTATTGACGTGGCGGACAAATTATTTATGTTCACTTGCAATTTTGTTTTCGTTAGATAACTTTGAATTTAGAGACACGCGGAATAACATTCATAGCATTGATATGCTATTGGTAGGAAAGAAAACAGGAAAGGGAAGTGGAAATCGTCAGGGCGTTCCAAACAGAAAAATAGCATTGAGGTGAGAAAGTCATAACGTGCAAACTTGCCGTCAGCTCCAAATGGTGACACAACCAATACTTGCATGATTCGTAAGCCGCGTCCCTACTCATCGTCGTCCTCATCATCGTCACTACCATCTTCATCTGCCTCCTGAAGCCAAGTGAGGAATGGCTCTGCTGCCTTGCGGACTTTCCTGCTGGTCTGAACATCGACGTATTTCGTACTGGCCCTACTACCCCACTTGGTGATAGTATCCTCTGAAGCAAGATCGTTTTCGTAGTATGCCATAAGAATGGTAGGGATAGCCGAAATGAGCTGTGGATGGTCATTACCCACAAAACGCTCCGTTCCTCCCAAGAAGGCTTTTTCATGGCGTTCGGAAGTAATCATCTGAATGGTCTATAAGCTAAATGGTTTCGATATGTGAACATGGGAGCACGAACCTTCTTGAGGAGACCAGCATGAATCTTGACCTGATTTTTCTTGATGATATTCTCATCGAAGAGAGTTTGAGCAAGCACTTGGAGAGTACGATGGTTCAACTCGATTCCAAGTGCTTGAGCCTTCTTATAAATCTCGACATCGTCCACTTCGCCACTGTTCTCGGCCTTTTGTGTCACAATCCAAGATCCGAGCTGATCGAAAGGATTATCACCACTAGCAGCTTCATCGTCGTCACCCTCGATAACCAACGAACGCTTCAAATCATCGGGAAGGTTTTGGGCACGGGCCTTGATGGCTTCCTCAGACATGTCAACTGCCCAATCGTCATCCTTAACCTCGACGCCATCACCATTCGTAGGAAGCTCTTTGGCCTCAGCTTGAATACGGCGAGTGAGCTCGTCATCCGAACCGCCATCGGCTTCACCATTGATATCCTCAGAGCCACTGTCCTTGGGGGAGTTGCCATTCTCGGCATCACCGTTCTTCTTGCCGCTCTTTTTAGAGCCCTTCGCCTTCTTTTCCCTCTTTGGTGGGTTCTTGGTAATGAAAGAGGAAAGTTTATGACGAGCATCAACATCGGTGCGCTGACCACAGGCTTTGCAATCGCGAAGAATGGTCCCATCTTTTTGAACGATCAAGTCGGTTTCAGGGTTCTTGCATTTTTTACAGAGCACAAACTTAGAGATAAAAGTATCCAGATAATCCTGAAGTTTGCCTGCGTCATGGGCGCCATTAATGATATATCGATCATCAGAGGGGGTAGCAGTGACTTGGGCACCGAGCTCGAACCCGAAGAATTTGACAACATCTACACATTTACTGTTAGTAAACTGCCAAACTTCCGTTTCCACGAATGGAGAGACAGTAGTATATTGGGAGTCTGATGATATAACTTACATGCAGGATCACGACTCAAGGAATGAGCAACACTGCTAAGGTTGACAATGACCGATTTGATACCATTACCCTTCCCTTCAATCTTGGACTGGAGACGTTCCATCTTATAACGGTAGAAGGGATCAGTAACATCGCGACGGATATTGATGGTAGCCATGATTGCGGTTTGTCAGGGTTTATTGTCTGGATGATGTTTGCGTGGTGGTTGACGATTCTAAAGCAAGAGCGGCGAGAAAAAACAGCATGAACTAGACCGGATCCGATAGACTAGGTCGTAGAAGGGATTTTCTTCTATTTGACGACAAGAAACAAGTGGGAAAAGTTTTTTTCCTTGACTTTGAGGTTGCCTGAAGGTCAGATTTTTAAGTGATGGAGCGTATGTTAGAAGCCCGTCTGGTCTTTTTCAAAGGCCGTATAAGCCGAGAGCGAATCGATGGTGAATTTTTTGTGGGGGAAAGATTCATGAACAACGACGGCTCTGTTATATTAATCTCCGGTTGTTCGTGAAAATAAAAATGCTCTTGAGGAGGAGGAAGGGGTTGATGAACACCTGTTCGAGGGTGGAGGATGGAAAAGTGAGACTCTTCAAACGCGGGGAAATTTTTTCTTCGTATTTTTTAGGGCAGACGTTGAGGGTGGAGCAAAAGAGAAACGGTTTGTGCGGAGAAGAGGAAAAGGAAGGAAGGAAACGGACGTTGAGTGAAAAACCCCTTCCTTTAGACTCTCGTGGACCTGATTACTAAGCAGGGTGGTGCCCCGCTTACGTGGCTGCCGTAGCAGCCTTGCCGGTATCCCTTCGTCTGTTCGCCAATTTCACACATCCGCAGCACAAAAGACAGATTTCTTAGTGCGAAAATTTAACTAAATCTTGACTGCGACCTCGCCAATACCGAAGAGGATCTGTCACGATATTAGGGTATTTTTAGGTTGCTTCGCCATTTATTCTTTGCACCGCACGGGCCAGCTCTGTTGGTCCGAGTGCTTGAAGACGCAATAACGGATCACTTCCTGTCACTCGTCAATTAGCCTCAGGCGCTCCAAGCACAGATCGTTAGAGAACCTTGACAGGAGGCAGTAAAAAAAGAGATGAATCCTGCGGGGAGGCCCTAAGTTGGCTACTCTATCGAGAGGCAGATAGAATATTGGCTCTCTAGGTATCCTTAGCATTCTTGTTTTGGGCTTTGTTGTTGCACTTGTCTTGAACCAAGTATCGTGCCGTCTTGTCTAGGAGGAACGATCCCGCCTGGCCTGGCAAAGCATCTTTACGCAGATCATCTGCAAAGGGTATTTCCGTCGCGTACTATCTCACCGGTCTCTTGTAGCCATTGTAGAGCGTTCTCCTCTGATGCGGGCTGGGTTCGTTGCGGCCGTGGCTTGCTCGGTGCCTAGCAAGAGAGTTTATGTAAATATTTACGTAGCCTACACACCATAACAACTTACCTGGAGCTTCTGAACGAATTGATAAACCCCACTCCTAAGAACTTAGCCTTAGCAAAGACCTTCAAAACACCTTAGGGCGGTACAGCCTGATTCCAAAAGTTCTAGCACCCAGGCTAGTACCAAAACATAATTTTATAGCGGATGTATTATAGTCCTTTATATCACAGCACCAGCCTGGGTGCCAGAAATTTTGCAACGAGGCTGTACTATAAAAGCTAGGCTCTTGAGAACTTTTGGAGCCCATCGTATTAGACCTCTCCTTAATTACGAACTACCCAAGCACATTACTGGGTAGGGACAAGCTATTTTACGACAAATATCACATCAACATCCATAGAATTAGAGACCGTGCGGCAAAAAAATAAAAAGTGAATAGCAGAATCTAACTCCTAGAATTTTCATTGTATTCAGGGTACGGAAGGAGGAGAAATAACTGTATCCTGCTCCTACACGTTTGGGCGCTGTTTGGGGCTGGCCTTGACCCAACCCTCCCCATCTCATGGCGCCCTTCCCGGGGTATAAATACTGAAGGCATATCTCATGGAGAGCGGAATTGGGTCCTAAGTTGGTTGGTTGGTTGGGAAATGGCAGGGTTGTACGAGTAATGTAGCCGATTCTTGAGACCTATTTATCTGCTTAGCAGCCTCAGTTAAGTCATGGATCATTGCTGATAGCTCTAAACCTCTTCAAGCATTTAACCCACAGAATTTCTATAGAGATCTGGGGTTATAGCCCCCTCCCCGTGAGTCTTCAGGTTGTGTATAGTACACGAATGATTGCCAATATATCTCGCAATATCTCGTATCAGCGCCGTTCAGTAGCATTAAACAGCCCATTCAGTCCGGCCCCCATCAAGGGCCTGCAACACTGCGAGAGATAGGGTTCCATGCACCCTTTTATATAGCCCTCTGCGTAGTTGGCAATCTGCTTGTCCAGCTTTACCGTCATAGCCCCGCACCTCCTTGCTCCGATCTTCCCCGTTTAGTTTTCATCAATCCGCCGAGTCCCATTTGAGCAGCAGGTTATCGTTGAGTGCGTCAGACATAAAACTGCCATCGTGTCTCCATGCAACCTGTCTTCCGGAACTGTGGGGAGTTCGAGCCCGCGTTTGGTGCTGTGCCATCCGAGACCGTGCTGGCTGGTCGACTGCCCCTGATGCGCAAAGAAAAGTAAATCTGAAAAGTCTACAGTTCCGGATTCCAGGTACCAATGCTATGCTCGGACACCGCCGTGTCCGGAATACCTCTATTGCTTCCTATAAAAGTCCTACCAGGTTGTTGTCCCAAGGCCATTCAATTTGGGTCCCCTCCCTAGTTACCCCCAACACAAATGCCACAAGACTGGACCCCCGGGAAAAGTGATATGCAGGCTCGGTGGCAGTTTTTCAGGGAGCCTGTCGCTAATGGGGCTGCGCCCAAAATCCAGACATGTGGACGCTCTAAGTATTTCGCTCTCTGAATCATCAGTCAGCCTTAACAGCCCACAGAAGAAACCAAAAAAGCTTAAGTTATCCCTTACAGGGTGGCTCGTTTCAAAACCCAGCTCGCCTCCCACATAAGTAAGTTTGCACAAGAATGAGGTAGGAGTGCGGGAAAGCTTCAACTCACCTCATCCAAAGAGTTCAGGCAATACCATGTTAGCAAAGCGCTAACCCTTCCTAAGAACTCTTATTCCTAAATCCGGAGATTAGAGGCCTACCAGAGATAGCGAATTGCAAGAGTTCTTGCGGTCATTGCTTTGTGCCTTGTAACTGAGAAAGTAGCGGGAACGCATCACATGCCGGTCACCCAAAAACCATCTCCCCTTCTTGAATTGATCCCAATACGCTTCGTATGAGGACCGCTCCCGCCCAACGGCCCAATGCTCACTAGCCCTGTGTTCCGCTTCTAGGCTACTGCAAACCTAAGCTCCTCTCGGGTTTGGAGTTCCTTATAAATTCGGCATTCCGGTGCCCACCCACATATCCACACGGTGCCAGCCGTTTGAGGAAACAACCAAAAGACCCTGTTGTGTTAGTGAAGCGCACTGATGAGATAAAATGATGAACAAAATCATAGGCTAGGCAATCGATCGAAAAGCGCTGGCTAAGGGCAAAACAGGAGATACAGCATATATATCTCTGAACAGTTAACAACTCCGAAACCCAGACAAAACTCCAAAACATTACGAGCTCTAAGGAAATAAACAAACCAAAGCACAATACCGTAGGCTGAATTGCACACGGTGCGAAAGAAAGATCTCAAAAGTACTGCCCTACACTGACCCGCATAGAGCTCCAACAGCAACACCGCCTAACCACATGTCCCATTGGTAATAACCCCAGGGGAATCCAACAGAGTTGCCTTGACTTCTACAGTAGATTCAACGATACCCAACACTTGCAGGCAAGTGCCGTAGTGCTGTTTCGTCCGTCGTGTAAACTTTAAAAGAGGCCACTAAGAAACAGTATGCAGTATGATTTAGACCTACTCGAGCACACTCTTCTTCTTCCTCCCACCAGGTCTTCGAAAAGCTTTCTGTCCAACCCTAACTCCAAACCAGTGGCCCAAATGTGCTTACTCAATCAGGAGCACGTGATTAAATTTTATCTGATCTCCCGCTCTGAAGGGGTTACCCTACCGCCAAGTCTTGTGTCTCGGGCCAAACACGAACAACACGTCTTCCCCAACTCCCCGACGTCTTCAATCAACAACTACCATCGTTGCATCCTGCACAGTTCCCACACGTTACGCCATTTCCCATAGAACCTGATATCTCCAGCATGGATTACTCTTCCAACTTCAACCCTCTCTTTAATTCAACCACCACTACCACCACAAACAACAACTCGACATTCGCAAACTCTGCGTTCGATGCCTCAGTTACAGTCCCGGATTTTACCAAAGAGAAGAAGTTCACTGAATGGCACAAAAAGCAAGGGATTCCGGCTCCCCAAGATTATCCGTCGTTTGTAAATCAGCCATCCCCATTTTCTACCCTACGACAAAACCCGAATCCACCGACGGCTGCCTCCTCATATATTCATAAGGTTTCAACTCTCCAGCCCGCGACTGATGCACGAGCCTCCCTGGTATGTTCCTTCCATCTCTGACCCTATAACCCTCTACCAAGCTAACAGCCTGTCGGCACAGCTTGAGGCGGATACACATGGTGGTCTCAATGAACCTTTGGAAGGAAGGAGGAAGTCGACGTATAGTCACCAACTATTAACATTTCAGGCCTCACCACTAACGTGACTCATAGACTCAAAAAGACACTTTCCTCATCGCCTCCAGGCTCCCCTAGTGGTCATTGGCCTAGAAACACCTTTGGGTCTCGTCCGTAAGTTGGCTTTGCTTCCTGCCCGCCTCTAATCTAAGCTTACCGTTCAGAACAAGTCGAACACGCAACCGTTCGTCATCTATGACAGATGATCAGCCCCTTCATACTGCCGATACAAACGCGCCTCCCTTACTTTCGATATACGATTCCATGCCTTTTGACCCCGCTCCGTTAGAGTCAAAGCCTGCCGATGCGACATTTACTCCAACACAAGTTCGGGTCGCAAACTTTTCCGAAGATAGGTTTCCGGACCTTATTCGATCGTTACGTCGATATTACGGTGTTGTATTAGAACCGTATTCCGGGCTCCCGGAAAACGAGAGCAAGTTCCACGACCCTGACATTGTTCCGCGCGAACAGCTGGATGCGAAGACATTGCGGAAGACACAACCTCTCGCAGGCGCGGACGGAGGCCCTGGGCATTGGGTGAGAATCACCTTTGGCGAACGCGAAGCTGCTGAGCGCGCTGTTGCAGGGTCGGCAAAAGGTGAACTGGTGATCGGTGGAAGGACAATTATTATTACCTTCTGGACTGAGGATCCGATCATTGACAACCCCTTACCCTATACATCTTCTCAAATGGACATTGATCCCCCCCCCGCACCACTGAGACGAAGCAGCTCTCAGTCCCTAGCTTCACCGCGACCTTTGAGGAGGTTACCCACAGGTTTTGAGGAGCCCCCCTTAGGCGGCGGCGAAGGAGGTAATGTCTACTCAGAGCACATGCCAGGGGCTAAAATCATTGTGCCGAAACCTGTAGAGTTCGCAAAGAACGAAGGGTGGTTTAGTGGACTCGCAGGCTCGCTTGTGAGCGGGCCGAAGGCGGTAGTTTCTGGGGGACAGAAGGGCGGAGGAGGTGGATGGAGCCTCCCCGGCGTGTACGGGTACATCATGGATGATCTCGTAGGAATGAAGAGATTGTAGAGGAGGCTTTTCACCCCTTATGTTGAACGTTCAAAGGTCTAGACATGTTTTAACTGTACGCGATAATAATGTATACCTCATGTGGCACATGAATGGGGTGCCTCTTGTTTTTTGTTTTTTGTTTTGTTTTCTTTTTAATATCCCATTTGTAAATTAGTGTGGACGTACCGGTACTGTGCTGTGCTGCGAATATCATGAGGGATCTTCCTCCCAATCCATACAGACACCCCGAACGCAACCCCCAACCCATCATAGTCAGCAGAGGGCCGATGCTCCGGACCAATTCCGCATATTACTATACAAGTGTGAGGGAGATTGGCCATATCATAGCCTCAGATGGCCTCCGAAAAAAGGGCACGATGAAGATTAAAATGAAAAAATTGAAAAGGAGCAGCTCGGAGCATGTAAAGTATAGTATGGCAACACACCGTCACATGCTCTGTTATACTCGACCACAGTGCTAGTACAGCGCAGTGCCACAGTGACTAAGTGGTTAGGAAATACTCATGTTTTATCATACAATTACAACAACCCCCCCATTCACAGCACCATATTTCCAAAGAACGAAACGTGAAAAATATGGCTTCTATTGAAGTATGATATAATAATAATAGTAATAATAATAATAGAAAGTGGAAGTACCGCACTGTACTACAGAAACGCACCACTGCGAAAGGTAAGGCAAGGGGGAAAAACTACCCAGAGAAAGAAATAAAGAAACAAAGGTTCATTTTCCAACAGACGGGCGATACGACATTACCAAGCTCCAAGTTACGATAATAGGAACAAGTCCACAGGAATGGCTGGATTAACTTGACATGGCTTGATTAAGAACCGGGCTTGGATTTTGTGACGGTCTGATAGTGTAGATTAAATCAGGTCCGCCAGTGATGACCCGTGACCGAGACACACAGACGAAATCCCTATTGTCGTTATTACCGTATACTACTACTTTCCTGGACAGTACAGTAGAGTTGGTTATATATATCATGATTAGTATACATTATGTAAATCCGAGACTAGATTTGGTTTGATTTGGTTTGGTTTGATGTAGTTGAACATCGGCTTCCCTTCCAGATAAAATAAAATTAGCGGTAATGTATGACGGAATGGGATATGTGGCAGGTTTTTCTATTTTTTTTTATTTTTATTTTTTCCCCCCTTTAGCAAGTGGTTTGATTTAATTACGTCCACGTTTGCGGGAGACGTTGCTGTATTGTGGTGTGGTGTGGTATGGAGGCATGGAGGGAAGGAAGGAGAGATTCATTCATTACCTCCCTGTTGAGACTTGCGATGCGAGCAAAGGGTGAAGATGCACGTATAAGTGAGCAGAGTATCGTACATACTAAAAAAAGGCTTCCTAAAGGGGGGGGGTGTTCCTAAGGGATTGGAGAGAGTCGGGTCAGTATCATACGGTGCTGCACTTGTATACAAGTACCATGCTTGTATTGTAGGTTAGATTGGTATGGGCTTATTACCATGATGACAGTTACAATAACTGTCCATATTTGCCCCTGTTCGTCCAGAGATTCCTGATTCCTGCTTGCGCGTCCGGATGATTACCCGGGTGATTTGATAGTTACACTACGATACTTGACACCCCGTCACAATTTTAATTATTTTTTATATTTTTTTATAATATTATTTATTTATTTTTTTAAATAGAAAATCCCCCACTTCCCGCTCCCCCCCCCCCCAGAAGCCAGTCCCTCCTCTTACCGTCGGCAGCTATGACAAATACAGCAGAAATGAGGGAGTGGGAAGAAGAAGAAGAAGAGCACAGAGATGAAAGTCCACTTAGGCTAAAGGCAGTCGGCGCTCTGGATCCGTTACGACGGTCATCCCAGATAACCATCACGCTCACGATGGGTATATATATATATATATATAAAAAGCAAAAGTTTGGTGGGCCCTACTACTGTAGCACATCCCCCTCTCATACCACCACGGAAAGCAGATAATGCGACTAGTTCAGCTAGCCTATCATCACGGCAGATCCTAAGGCGTGAGCAAGGGTAGATCAGAAGATCAGAAGATCATCGATTCCACGCAGCGCGGGAGCGGTGAGGAAAGGTGCTTGCACGGGTATAGTACCGTAATTCCAACAACCCTCCAGCAACCCTACTACTGTAACAAGTGGCGGGCGATCATGGCTAAATACGTCGCGTTGAGGAACCGTTACCGTTACAAACAATTGAGTTCCACAGAAGAAGAAAAAAAAGAAAAAAAGACAAAAATGGGATCACCAAAATTGCCTTCTTGTATTATAAGTGTGTGCGAGCCTGTGTGTGTGTGTGTGTGTGTGTTGGTGGATGGGGTGCGAAATCCGAAATCTATATATTATTATCATCGTATGTTCTCGCCCCCCCTCCCCGTTTTCTTATTAACAAGGTGGTATCGCAGTTGGTAGCGTGGATGTAGCCTTGCCTTGTTTTCTGTTTCTCCCCTCAGTTTGAGATCAGTTTGAGAAGGGGTGGCTCATCTTCTTATAAGTGAGTGGTCGTGTGTACTCGCAATATGTAAGCAAGAGGGAGAGGAGGGGGAAGAACAAGCACCGGGATTTCAGATTCCCATCATGTCCAGGGTTTTTTTTTTTTAGGAAAGACCAGGGGATACTGAGGCTGCTGCGCACACCATTGTGACCCTCCCACGTCGCCTCGAGGCCTGACCCCCCATAATCCCAAACAACTCACACAAGGACACAATAAACTCCAGCCTTTTTTTCCTTTAGCATGTGAAACACCTGCAAGCATGTGGGGCTTCATGTATTATCACTCGAGCGAGCGCCAGGGGGGGGGAACGAGGTGGAGGTGCGAACGTGGGTTCGGCAGGTAGCGAAGGGAAGCACAAAACTCTTACCTTTTTCAGACATAATGGATGCACCAATACATCCCGATCAGGGGGGGGGGGGGGACACTCAAGTAATGGGGAACCTATTTTATTGGGAAATGGGTCTCCACAATTGGGGACCTCGACAGGCAGCGGCCCCCTCCTTGTGTGAGAACCAGGCGCAGGCTCGGGGCGACTGCCGGTGGATTTCGATGCGCCTTTCACATGCGCGGATGGATCTGAAAGAAGCACTATATCGGACTCGAAGTGCCCATACCCTTACGGTACCGCACGGTATGTACGCTCGAGTGAACGAGAGGACTGAGCGTTCCTGCATGGCCACGACAGCCACATCATGAGTAATCACTCGAGAGATGTACTCGGGAAATTTTTTGTCCCCGAGTACAGTAGCCCATCTCAAGTAGGCAGGCTACCGCCGAACAAATCTAGGCGACAGCCTTTTTTTCCTCGCTCGCCCGGAGCTTCCTTCCAGAAAAGCGTCCAAGACGTCAACGATTGCCTCCCGAGAGTTTACCCGAGCATTCCTCGTCGTTGCATCGCGCCAATGCAGGGGTGTGTGTGTGTGTGTGTGAGGCCCAATCACCCAATTAACACCCCGATCGGCACAGGATGTGTGCAGGCGGAGGACACCTTTTTTTGCCAGGAAGGCACTTGTTGGTACGGCAGCCCATGGACGCCCAAGCGCGGTGCGGTATGCTCGCACAACTCCCTACTAGACCACTTTACCCATCGTTACGAATTGATTTAGCACTATTGCACCATGCCTTACCAGCTTCAGACACGGTTATGATTCCAGACGTGGAAGGAGGGGGAAAGGGATAATAATAAAAAATACAAAAAAAAAAAAAAACTTACGATTCTGACTTCTATCGGCTAAGAGGGCTAAACTCCTCCCCTCAATGCAATACTCGTACCGTACGGTGGATATCATATTATTTAGCTGTTCAATCTATTTCGTGGAAGCAATTGAACCCCCGGGATGACGATGCCAATGGATCGCGGCAGTTGATTCAAATGCAACCCCTCGCAAGGTGGAGATCATGTGGTAATACTTTGAAGAAGAGGAAGAAGAAGAAAGGAAAAAAGAAAACGTGGGGGGTTCGCAATCCTGTCACATATCGTGAAGTTGTTGAGACCTGCAGTCAGGATACCCATAACTGTAAACCCCAAATTCTTATGAGAGAGAAAGAAAGAAAGAGAGCGGAGAAAAGGGAGGGGGATGAGTTGTCCCTCAAGTGCTTTTTCATCCGTTGAAACTTTGTGAAAACAAATTCCCAGATGAGTTTTCCCCCCCCCCCTCCCCCCTCATAATAGGAACTCTCCTACGGTATAGGACCGGTACCGGTACTTTCCCCATCCGAGGGAAAGGTAGGTAGGCGCACAGACCACGTCAGTGTCTCTTGAACCAATTTCATCCAGTTCCAACTCCCCGGTTCTCAGGTTAATAATAAGCAAAAAAAAAACAGCCAACGTTTGAAGAATTTTGAGAAAGTCGGAAGATCCCCCCCCATTGGGGGGGCAAAAAAGGAAAAAGGGAAAAAGGAAAAAAGAATGCTGGCTAAGAATTGTTCATCAAATATGATAAGTTACGGTAGGAATATCAAGAGCGTTTATCTTGGGATCCACCATTTGACGACGACGACGACATCTATGATACTGGGGGGGCCCCCCCCCCCCCCCGGCC
>Ga0307509_10003452_pt1 | contig 23961 bp, 34 predicted proteins | sample 10_EM_MG_FD_202245 | JGI IMG/M metagenome (GOLD analysis project Ga0307509, IMG submission 202245) | Populus trichocarpa ectomycorrhiza microbial communities from riparian zone in the Pacific Northwest, United States - 10_EM | ecosystem: Host-associated > Plants > Roots > Unclassified | place... | reverse complement strand
AGTGCAAGTATTAATTCAGTTCAACATACCTTGTTTAAGATGCCTAGTTACATGGAGTTACAAGGTTAAGTTTTCCAGACATTGTGATCGCTCGATCGTTTTGGCCCTGATTCAGCACGGGTAGTTTACGATTTTTAAGGACACCCCCGAGTACTTTTGCTCACACCCTAGTATGATACAAGACTTTATTCCGGTGCCTTGTATCCAAGCTATCATATACTGGAATAGTAATGAACCCTCAAAAGGCAGGAGCAATGAGCTTTCACTCTTGTCACATTTTTCTTCCTTTCATGCCATAAAATCTCACTTTTAGTGAACCGGCCTGAACTAAGACAGCTTACAAGCAACCAGGTCTTGGGAATTAAAATTATGCCAAATATCTTGCATCTTCCAAAATTCCCGGAAACTTCCTTTTCTTGGCACCAGAGATTTCAAAAAGCCCTCGTACAGGCCAGCCCACCAAAAAGAGGCCTCGCAGAACACCCTCTTGAATCATATGCGCAGTAAATGTACTCGAGTAATACAATTAAAATTTCTTGCACTTATCCACACTCCCCACTTCCCCTCCTTCCCCGCCCCCCACCCCCCAGACTGCATCTATCAAACCTTAAGCTATAGCCTATATCAAAACAGCAAACAGAAAGGTGAAAAAAGAAAGACAAACCCTATCAGTCAGTATTAATTAAAGATTTCAGGTAAACTTCAATCCGTTTTCCCATAGACAAGTGATATTCACGCTCCAGGTTATGGGGTAATTTCCAAGAATTATCTGTGGACGAGTAGGAATATATGAATATGTTGCGTAACAATGTTCATATTATGATGCAGGGCAATAATACTCGAGTATTCCAATTTCCAACCCCACCAAAGATACCTTGTGTCCAGATTATTAAACATTTGCCCCTGGATATCCATTTTGCCATTTACTTGTCCCAGGCAAGAAGTATCCGGAAACAGGGGTGATCCTAGAGTCGGAGTTTTGTATCGTACAAAATCCGTGCTTATCTAAGTCGTATACAAAATTCGGACTCCAGGATCACCCCTGTTTCCGGATACTTCTTGCCTGGGACAAGTACTGTACTCGAGTACTCGCCCACACAACAGGAAAGTCGCACAACAGGAAAAGCACACACCGGATACCTCGGGCTGCAGCTGTTTTATATAGCTCAATCACATGGTGCCCCCAAGCTACCTACTGTTGTACGGTACTGGCTAGCAATCCGAACCACAATTCCATCCCTGAGCACACATATTTCTGCAACTATTGCCCGATTTCATCTACCATGAGCCAGACCCAAACAGAAGATAATAGAAGCAGGGATCCACATCACAGGCCCAGCTCTACCTTTCTTCTTAAAGGCTTTATTCCTATTGGTAGATACCCTAAAGCCAGCAGGGAGAGGACCTCCACAAAAAGCACAACGATCGCCATAGAGTGACGGTGCCCCCATGCATAAACCAAGGTTAGAAGCCAGAAATCTGATGACTCGGCAACCATGCCCGAGGCAACGCTGGAGAAAAGCAAGGACGTAATAAGTTAACACGAACCTCTTGATATGAAGGAGCTTGCTCCCCTCTCAAATCTTTCCCGAGAGTTCCGACTTCCAACTTCGAACTTTCACTTTTGCGTGGGGTGCTGTCACTCTGATTTCACCATCAAGGATGATATACATTACACAGATCACTGTGATAAACCTTGTCTGCAGAATAGGCCTAGAGGGGTCAGGCCCGCATTGGTCAAGAGTATTCCCCCCTTTCCCCGTTCCTTTTTTCCTTCCTTCTTTTGCTCATTCCCACCCCATATATTAGCTATGATCGTTTGCTTGTGCATAAATTAAGGTAAAATCATCCATCCTTGCCATGCAGACGTACCGTCCGGCATTCTACTCAACCAAAAGAGAGAAAACAAAAAACATATCAAGGTTTAAATATACAGTAGAAAAATCAGAAAACGCGGAAATGAAAAAGCTGGAAACATTATTACTCAATTGGCTCAAACACACCAAACACTTCAATCAAACCCCCAGAAGCTCAATCCCTGTCTTCCGATTTTCCTCCACCAGAGGTTGTATTCACCAAATCCCAAGCGCAAACCCACTTCCAGTCCTTGCACCTGACTCGCCATCTACTTCAGAGTCCTGTCCTTAAGAAATGCAAACTTGAAATCTGCTCGCAAAATCCAAAGCACCCAATTGTATCCCCGGCCTCCCATACCCGACCCCACCCAGCAGCCCGCCTACCTCGCTCGCACCAGCAAACTCAATACCAGGGCACCCCCATACCCTCCTTCCCATGCATCAGCATCCTCAATACTTGGCTCCCAATTCCAGGACACCCCCTATCTTCTCCCCCCGTGCATCGGCATCTTCAATACTTTGCTCCATAGTGGGGCCCCAAATACTCAGCAAGTTCAAAGTAGCAAGCACCACATCTACCTTCTTTGACCACCTCCCCAACAACCATGCACTGGCACTCCCCGTGCCCCGCGCCAAAGCCCACGAAGCAGCGGAGGCCCTTCATCCCCAGGGCTAAACTCTCAATCGAGATCCCTCTATATGGTGATGGGGGCACAGGGAATATTCCAATAGCGGCCTCGTGCCGAATCAGTGAGCCCAGGATTGCCCTATCGCAGACAAGGGCTTGGTTGTTGGAGGTGTTGAAGATGGACATTAGTGTGCGGACTTTGCATTTTACGCCGGGACCCTGGTACAAGCCTCTAAAGTGCTCCATCACCGAGAGGAGGCAGCGGATAATTAATATTCGGGCTGCAGTGATTGATTCTAATACCACATTAGCTATAATCGCAAGTATAAGTTAATAGCGGGATGGGATGTACCACAAGAACTCGAACAATCGGACCATGTGCTAGAGGGCGTTGGAGCTGCCTCTCCTAGTAATATCTGGTTGCTTTTTTCTTTTTTTTATTCATCTAAGAGAAGATATTCTTCAGTATTTCGCCCTCTTCCTGAGGAGGAAATCTTAGACCCCCTGACACATAGTCCAATTATTCAAGAGCTTACAGACTATCATACCAACAACTTTCTCTGGAAGCGCATCACAATCCCATCCATTCCCCCCTCCCTCTCTCTCTCTCTCTCCTTCTCCTCCTTTCCCTCATCACCCTCACCACCATTACCATCATTACCATCACCATGGCCACCACTACCATATCCCCGATCCTGCATAATCGCCCTCCGACACCCCTCCCTAAACCCCTCTCTATCACCAAACACATACAAAACAAATAGCCCCCTTCCACCATCACCCGCCCCCTCTTCAGCCAAACCTCCTTCCATGGTCCCAGAGCCCTGACAAGGTCATACTTATCCGCCACGAGCGCAATCTCATAGAGGACATCATACTGTAGCTAATTTTCGTACTCATGCAGTCATACCGGAAGTGCAGCACATTGAATATGGCCCACAGCGCCCGTGGGGACTCGTCCGGGAATTCGACCTCTACTAATGCCGTGGCGGAGGCGAGAGCAGCACCCTCACGAAAGCGTGGAGAAAACATTGCACGGAAGGCAGGCGATGCGGTAGATAGAATTTTTTGAGGATACCTGGAGTTTGGTTTTGGCAGTGGGGAGGATAACGAGGACGTCCCCGCAGGGGTCTATCGCTTTTGTTGTTGAATCCATCGTGAAACGTGCTGGTGGTGAAGATTAAAAAAACCGTAGCTGTAGTCGCTAAGCTAAGCGACGGTCTAAATTACCCCACTCGTGAACCCGTGCCATGATAATATTATTATAATGACATTGTGATGTTATTCATGCGACTGCGTGCTAAATGAATCACGTGATCTCCCTTCAGGTTTGCCAAAGATTGTGCTAAAAATTAGTATCATACCGGTACCGTAGCATGCCCGGCCACTCAGAGTATTTGTTCCGCTACAAGCGCACTCGGAAATGCGAACAGAAAATATCATACTTCCTAGGCTTGATGCCATGTAGGTTACCTTGTTGCTGGCTATTACAAAAACCCCCCCGCTTTAGATAATTATCCCCCCCCCACAAGCACCTTTACTCTCCTTTCCCCCCTTTCTCCTCTCCTTCAAAAAAGCTAGAATTGTCTATTCGCACCTTGTAATTTTCCTCAGTCAAAAAAAAAAGATTATGTGTTCTCCTTCTATCTAGCTCCGTTACAAGAACTTCTCACTGGATGTGCGAGATCTCATTTACAGGTATTCGAAATCTATTAACTTGCCAGACCAAACCTACCTTCAGCAAGTTGAGACAGCAGATTTCAAAAATTTCATAAGACTCAAACAATCAAGTAAATCTCTTTATTCGTAACAATTACAGGAGCCAGTGTTTCCAATCGTTCGGGGGGCCCGTGGGGGGACTACCCTGAGCCCTGGACGGTACCGGACGGCTATCTGCAGTCCATGCAGGGTGGTTAACATGCAGGATGGCCGTCCTTGGGCCCAGCGGTAGGCCCTTCAGGATGAGACTAATGTGATCAGAGTAGGGGGGGGGGGGGGCGCCGGAGCACCGCAGATGGCTGTGGGGGGTGATTGAGGACTGCCGGGGATGGATGGCGATGGTGGGAGGCTATATGGGGCGGTGGGGGACAGTGGGGCATGGTGGGGGAGAGCTGCGGCCACGCGGGTGATATCTCATGATGCCCTGAAAAAATTCTTTCGGGGGTATAAAGTCAGTTTTCAGCTACCCTACTTTAACAAATTCACTATTAAATTTTGGAAGCCAAATGCCCCAGTCGCCATATTTCCCCAAGTCAAGTGGCCGGTATGTTACAAGGAGTGGCGGGCCAGGAACACTCCTGTTCGACTGTGATTCCTGTGTTACCGTAGGGCGGCAACTCATAGTTCCAAAGAGGCAGGATAGAACGATCTCTTTCCTTCCTTGCATTGAAAAGACACCTCTATGCATGCATACTGAACTGTGCACCCCGAACACCCCCCTTCTACTAGTAATTCTCCTCATACCAAATTGATTCATATCGGCGCCTCACTTCCCCCACTACCCACTGTACTACTGTACTTCCCCCATCATCCTCATGCTATCCTCCCTAATCACCTCTACCACTTGATGGTACCCCTAGAGTTCCCTCCCTATATACTACGAATTTCTCTGGTTTTTTTCCGCTATTGCTCTTTTTACCCCTTCCTTCTTTCCTCACGAAATAGTAATACGTTTGGCGGTAACTTCATCACCCCAATCATGAGTTTCCTACCGGAGCTTCCCTTGGGTTCCTCCACCGCCACTTCTATCTTTTACCCCGCTGTTCACCGTCTCTGGGTTGCCTCGTCCCTACGCAATTCATAGTGAGTTCTACCAATTACTAATTATAAAGAACCCTCATTGAGCTCAACCGATTCCCTTTTTTCAGAAAAGCCTCATCATATTGGATGCACTAGAAACTCTCGTTCTCGATCACGAGCCACTCATGCTCACCTTTATTTTCCACACCACCCCTCATTACCACGCAACCGAGCTCCGCCACCATTTGCGTCTCAATTGCCACCTCCTACAGACGAATTTGCTCTCAAAAAGGAGCCATCATTGGTCTCGGCGCTTCCTTCCCGCTCTACGGCGTTCGTGAGATCAGGTTACAGAAGGGGAGGATGAGGCACAGGGAATCTCTAAGGACGCTTTACGGTTTATTTTAACTAAATTTGAAGGCCGTTTTCTGTAGAGAAATGAGATTCATGCTGTAGCAGCTCAATTACCTGATACTCCGGCCAAGAGACTAGGCATGGTCAAATCCTACTAATAATCCTCACCCAGCAGCTAACCGACTCACGAAGGTGGATCATATTTTAATACGCCAAGCTATGATAACAAATGGCGCCGCAGATCATACAAGATACAGCACCAATACCGATACTGGCGCTTCGCCTAATCCACCATTTCTAAATTCTAGTAGAATTTCCATTACCAGAATTTTACAATCACTAGGAGCTTCTTGACCCACATCAGAGCTATCTATTGGTACTAACTTTAAGCCATAATTAAACCTCCGCACTGTACATGAAACAAGTCCAAGCAAACCCGCAATAAGAATGGGGAAAAATAACTGCGCAAATAACATTACCCCTCCTCGAAAATGGAAAGCAGAAAGAGGAGAAACCCCAACAAAGCCTTGGTATCGGTATATACATTACTGGTAAATGATCTAGCCTTGGTGAGGGATAGTCTGTGCCAAGGATATTACTTTTACATAACGGAAATGTCTCCGACAAAGAATAATAGAAAACTCATTAACATTAGCACTAGCTATATACAAATAGGTAAGAAGGCTAAGACGACTGACAATGTTTCTTCTGCAGTTATGCCCAATGAGATCGACCATCTCTTGACCAAAGACTAGGAAGTCCTCTACAGCATTTTCGAGTGGTCTCTTATGCGAGGTTCACGATTGACTCTTCTCGGAATAGCCAACGCACTTGATCTCACCGATCGTTTCCTTCCCCGCTTGAGAGCCAGGAAAATCTTACAACCTCAGCTACTCCCGTTCCTACCATATACCCCGTGTCCCAAATTGAAGCAATGATTACTTCTCGCTTCCATACTTTACTCCCGGAAGGAATTGAAACCCCAGGAGACCGACCTCCCAGACGAAGACGGAAACAGACGGACTGAGGAAAGTTATGGCACAGCTTTTCGACTGATATATGATGGAATTGCTTAGCCGGATCAAGTCGGCCGAGAAGATCAGATTTTTCATTCCGGTAGAAGAAGTACATAGGATGTTAATTTTATTTTATTCCATTCTTCTTTCACCAAACATATTGTATCAATCGGTTCAAGGAATTTTTCCGCTGTACTCAGTCTTCCAGTTGGTACCAGAGAAATCTGAAGACCAAATTTAGATATTGATCAGCTCCAATCCTGCCAAGCACCGAAGCTCCCATGAACCCCAGCCAATGCATGACACAGCAAGATTAAGGTTACCATAAAAATATCATCCCCAATCCCCCATAGTGCTCATTACACTGCACATTATCACACTTTGCTTTAAAGCACTCAACTAAAATAACCAACATAAGGAAAAGTTACCAAAGTATAATATAATATCATGGCAGTAAGAAATATTTATGCAGATCTTACGAAGATGTACAGTACCGTACAAAAGACACACAGCCAGAGATCGAAGACCCACATCAGAATCCCACCACTTTTCTATGGATTTTTTAGCTAATAAGCCACTTGAAAATGTACAAAAACTTTATTCCGGTGTCCTGTATCCAAGTTATCATATGACAGCAATGAACTCTCAAAAGGCAGGAGCAATGAGCTTTCACCCTCGTCACATCTTTCTTCCTTTCCTGTCATAAAATCTCACCTCCGGTGAACCGGCTTGAACTAATAATACCAGGTTTCTGGAATTAATAATATCAAATATCTTGCCTCTTCCAAAATTCTCAAAAGCTTCCCTTTCCTGGCACACCAGTCATTTGAAAAAGCCCTCGGACAGGCCAGCCCACTAAAAAATAGACTTTGCAGAACACCCTCTTGGATCATATGCGCAACAAGTGTAATGCAATTAAAATTTCTTGCACTTATCCACCCTTCCCACACCCCCTCCTTTCCCGCCCCCCAGACTGCACTTACCAAACCTTACTAGTAAGCTAGCTCATATCAAAACAGCAAACAGAAAGGTGAAAAAGAAAGACAAACACTATCAGTATTAATTAACCAGTATGGGTAAACTTCAATCGGCTTTCCGATCGTGAGGCAAGTAATATTCACGATCCAGGTTATGGTCCAACGATGAAAAACAGTGTTCCCAACCGCCCGGGGCGGCCTAGGGACAGGACGGCGGGCCCTATAGGGTGAGACATTTTAGTTCAGGGCAGGGGAGTGGACGGCGGGGGGCTTCAGGGGACGGCAGGTGATGGCCAGAGACGGTGGGGGGAGGCCAGAAATGGCGGGGGACAGCCGGGGATTGCAAGAGTGATGTCTCATGATGTGAAAAGAATTCGTTTGGAGGTGTATGATTTCAGCTTGGCTAGTACAGGAGGTCTAAGCGCTGGGACTATAGTCCCCTATACTCCGTCCGGTCCTCACCTTCCCGGGCGTAGTCCGTCCTAGAACCCCCAAAAATACTGACTCTGAGCCGTAGTCCATCCCGTCCTCACTCGAAGAGGGACGGACTGGACGGTTGGGAACACTGACATTGCAAACCACAGGTACAACCCAGATTTCCCAACAAGTAATAATTAATCCAGGAAAACTCCACCGGCACCCCTCCACCCACAACCTGCAAAATACAACTGCCAAAGTCGGACTAACAGTACAAGGATGAGGGCAAGCAGCACCAAAGGAAAACAAAAGCCCATTAAGAGAAACGAACGCCAACACCCCAAAGCCCCATAGGATGTATAATTAAGGTAAAGAGTGTGCATGTAACCAAATATCCTGCAAGCAGATAAGTGCCATTAGAACAAATATCAAAGAAATGAAAGTGTAAAAGAAAGAAATTCAAATACTGGATATTACTTACATGCCTCGGTTTTCCTATCATCTTCATCAAAAGTAACAAGCCTGCATATTTCAGCCCAACGTTCAAGTTCCATTGGACAGAAATTCTCCTGACGAGCGTAACGGGGGTCTTTTGCCGAGCCAGCACTTGTGGTAATAACTACTTCGAGCGCCTGCCTCATCACTTGGTCAATAGTATCCACGATTTCGGCCGGGGAATCTGGGGGAATCATCCAATCAGAGTTGATTCCGGTATCTGTTTGCACTGCTCTAGTAATACTGATGTGCGGATAGCAATTGTGAATTTTAGCGAGGTACTGGCAGCACAGCCAGCATAGTGGCTTTGAGGTTCCAATTGACACGCTTGCCGGGATTGTCGAAGTCAAATATTCTTTAACCGATGCTAAAGCAATACACGATCCGCGGTGTCCATGGAGATTAATTGAAGTTTTGGGACCTTTGGGAAAATTGCGAATCCTGCCATATGTCTGCTGGAGATCGTAGTCCGTAACTTGTGCATACCCTTTCTGTCTTGCATACAGACTGAGTACTCCCAGAAAGTCGGCAGGAATATTTATGGTAATTTCCGGATAAGAAACAACCTGTAGTATTATGCTACGAGGTCAGAAAGGATTTCATAAGGGTAACTCCATCCTGAACCAAGTTTTGTACATACCTCTGTGAGCTTCAATCTGCAAAGTTGATCTGAATTGAAACTTTCAACCCATCGAAGAAGTCTCAAAATAGCCACATGGTATTCGCATAGCTTTCCAAGACGGTAGAGGAGTTGCTGGTCAAGAATTCTGCGACTCCGAGCGTTGGCTACGAGGAGATGGGAAACGAGAATTATACGTGCGATGTCATAATGGCGAGCCTCATAATCAAAGCCGGAACTTGGTTCCAGAGTTTGTAAGAGGTAGTGAAACCAGTTCTTCAAGAAAGAAGGGAGTGGACTGCCAGGTGGAAACACGGTAGTTGCAACGAATTTGCGGATAGCGGTCTGGAACTGTGTTTGTTGTTCATCAGTGTCTCCCTCATATGGTTGATCCAGGTCCCTGATACCAAAATTATTTTCAGCGCCCCTACTCGTTAAAAAAGCATACACCTTTTGCAGCCTAGATAGAATCTTGGGTTTGCAATATCTTATTGCCAAGTCGAATAAATTGCAATGTTTGACCCCGGACGCAATATCCATGTCGGTGGCAATAGCAAATAGTTTTGCAATATAGGCCGTTTCCTCTTTGGTGCATGGATGATGTTTCGAGTAAAGCAGCTCCGGCGGACTTTGACCGGCCTTACGAAAGGATACAGCTACATTACCCTCTGAGCTGGTTGTAACGAGAAGTAGGGCGAGCAGGTTCAAGGTTATTGATTCGTCTTGATCTGTAGGGGTGATCGGGCATTGAGACCAATCGTCAGTTTGTGGGGAGTATTTATAATAAAGGCCGAGCTGGCCAAGAGTGAATGAGATTTGATGAATTGTTGGAGGAGGCATGGGCGAAGGAGTGAGGTTTGAGATGTTGAAATTAGTCGTGTTGGATATGACAGTGAAAAATAGCTGAAGTTCTGAAGGGAAAATACTGTTTATATAAGTTCATAGCCGGGTAACTAGGCACAATTCATACTGCTATCACCCAGTGCGGTCATGTAACTCCGCCATCATAAATTGTCACTCGCTTTTTTTTTATATTCTCTAAGCTGCCCAACCGATCACACTGGGCGAAACCGAATCCCAGCTAAGCTTAAAGAAACGAACAAAATAAATGAAGAAGAGTAATTAGGAGAAATAAGAAATTCAGGAAGCCCTCACCTCAGTCATGGTGGCAAAATTACAAGGAACTCACTACTTACTATTCTAGCCCGTTCAGTCTGTTGAAAATTGGCACGAAGATTCCATATCTGCAACATCCACTTACAACGCCGGATGTTTGGATCAGGAGAGTTTTGTTTTGGAAAGGGTTACGGATTACGGTAGTTAAAGCGATGGTTTGTTTGGATGAAAGGCTAGGTTCAGCGGAGATGTTTTGAGAACATGCAGGAACTCGCGCCAGGAGTGCTGAAGATTTAGAACTAAGGTTAGCTAAGGGATAGAACGAACAAGTATCACACTACGATAGTAGCAAAACCGGCACAGGTATCAGGAATATTCAGGAATGGAATAGTTGGGAAAACTCTCTAAGTAGACAAAACAAAAGAGAGGGGTTATGGGACGAATTGTGTTGGAAGCTTGAGGGTGTGGTTAGGAAAGAAAGAAGATGGTGGGACGAAGGGAACTTGATTGAAGGCGAAGAAGGGGTTTTCCGGTAGTTAGCTTTTGTGTATATATAGGACACCTCTAGCGGTACAGAAAGAGCAAGAATCCCAAGGTACTCTCGACTCACCATAGCCCAAATTTCTTGACAACCTCTTGCCTGTTTTTTCTCATTTTATTTTTTTTAGATCAAAATTAATACCCCCTTAAATCCGACTTGCCCCATCCGCTACCTCTTTGATCTTCATATCTCTCCCCTTCCATACTTTCTCCTTAATCATTCGCTAAGACATTCATCGTCTATTCTTCTTATAAAGGGCTTTTTTTACCATAATAAAGTCAATCAAACCCATCCCGCCCCCCTTACCATGGCAGCAGCACTCAAGTCAGGCCCCCCATCCCCGCCACCAGAATGCCTAGTCCAAGCATACTTTATCCTCCTCTGCGACAAATCCGACACCAATTTCCGCAAAGCCCTTAACCTTAAGGGAATCCGCAGACAAGACCAAACTTCGTTTGCAGAGCTATTCCGAGCACACACAGTCACCCACTATAGTTTGGTAGAGGCAAATCCGTTCATTTCCGCACTCCTCGTTCCGTCCGGCAATATTGGGGCTCCGAGCGGACCTGGGGGTATGAGAAGCATGAGTGGTAGTGGTATGATTGGCGGTGGTGGTGCTAGGTTGAGTCTGGGGAGCAAATATTCGAGAGACATCTTGGAAGGTTATTCAAGCGCGATGGGGATGGGATCGGTATGGGCGGGAGGTTTAGTAGGGATGGGGGTGAAACGCCCCGTAGTAGTGAATTGCCTGCTGTTTGCGTAGTATATTGTGCTTCAGAATTGAGAGGGAGGCCGGAAACAAAACCTTGATACGTTTCGTTTTCTCATTTTCATCTTATACATACACTGTATTTGCTTTCGCGATTATTTGGTCACAGCAAGGGGCAACCCATCCACTATGATACCGGTACCACATCAATTGCCACCCCAGCAGAATTCCCGCCACCCCCTTCCCCACACATCTCGACATTTTCGCTATAGCTACCATCTCAGTTCTCAACGAGCGCCTTCTGACTCATATCCTTTTTGACCAGCAGGGCAGAGAGTAAGAACTTGAGGGTATAAACATTCTTATCCGCCCTATGGAAAAAAAACCCCATTAAAGATCTGCTCAACCATATAAGAAATCACAATCACGAAAAGGGAAGGAGAAAAAGTACTCACAGCCTCGCCAACTCATCCTGAATCCTCACACATTTCACAGCACCCCTCATCTCCGGCTCGAACTCGCCCCGTTTCTCCCGAATGCACTTCCCATGCCAACTAAGCACCAACTCCAACCACCACAAGGCAAACTCCAGATGCGGTCCTTCCTCCGGCATCTCCATCACAAAGCGTGTCAGCCCGCTCAGATATACCCATGGCAAGCTCCTGATATCGTGCTAAGGTATCGCCTCACAGACTTGGTGAATAAGGTATCGCTCGTTAGGTCTCAAGGCCATTACTAGCGTTTTCAGGCCATCCCTCTCATCACAGAGTGCGTAGAGTATGGTCGCTGGGGTAACTCCAAGGCCCAGATCGAAGGAGTCGAATATTACTACTTGATCGAGAGAGTATATTAATAGTCTCTTGGTAGAGGCCGCGGTGACCGAACTGCCCGTGAGCGAGAAGGAGAGTCCTGTAACGCGGATTTCCGGATGGACCTGCGCACGGACATTCCGCCCCTAAAGGCACCGGGGAGGGATCTATCGATGCGGTCTTCCAGGGCAGGGGCCTCGCCGGCGCCATCGAGGTGGTCTATTGGTCCCGATTCCGTCAGCAGTTCCGAATTGAGATATTTCTGGGTGCCATGGATGGAGAGGTTCACCGATACCGCGAACTTTCGGACCAGTGTGCCCGAAGCGATGTCTTAGAGACAGACTTACTTGCTGTTCCCGGACGCAAGGATTCAGGTTGCGTCGGCGGAGAGATTGATCGCCGATAAGTGCTTGCTACCGGCAGCGTTCGCAACGGTGGTTGGGTCAATCGCTCAATACCGGCCGCAGATGTCCTTCCGTCCGTTGATACCGCTGGTCTTCTCTGCGTTCCCCACGTCCCAGAATTTGATTTAGCCGTCTTGGGTGTTCACCGCGACTTGTTGAGAGTCTGGGCGGAAGGATACGCGCAGGACTTCGGACTGGAGTTGGAGGGGCTCGCTGGTCTAGGCTCTTGTGAAGAGGCTCCATATTCGGACCCTATTTTCCCAGCTTCCAAATGTAATCCATTGGCCAGAGGGGGCGAAGCTCAGTGATGCCACGGGCCCCTCGTAGCCGGAGAGCTCCTCGAGCAGCTGTCCGGTTTGTACGTTCCAGGGGTGGATGTCGTTGAAGCGGCCTAAACTGCCTACACACACGATTGCACAACTTGGGTCGACCGCAAGTGCAGAGAATCGCAATCTACTAGTCGCTAAGAAGGTTCGGACATTGCAGTATAGGACTAGGTCCTAGGCTCGGACACTATCATCTAGCGATGTAGTGAATGAGGCGTTGTCCCGTTTTGCGAACTCGCGGGCTGTCACACCGGATGTATGCTTTGTGAAAGTTATTATGTAGAAGCTGGATGTAGCGTCCCAGATCCTGATTCTGCCACCGTCTGCAGTGGTAATTACGCGTTGGCCGTCTAGTGAGTATGTTAACGAGTTCATGGCCTTGAAACGCCCTTGCTGCTTCAAGATGCAAGACTTTAATTGCCATTCCCAGACCAGAAGTTGGCCTGGCTTTGACGCTCCGAATACAAGCCACTCACCGGTTTCGATAATTGTGACAAAGTCTATTCCGTGCCGTGAGATACAGGAGGCCACTCGAGTCGGTTTGATATTTCATGATTGAGTCGCAGGCGGAAACGAACATTAGAGTGTGTACCATATTAAACTCCAGCCTCATATAGTCCGAAGATGCCTAAAGAGAACCCCACCACAAATAGATTCGAGTCCTGATGAAACGTAACACGCCTTTCTTCGGCCTAGTTTTGTAAAAGGTAGTGTGTCTGAGATATTCTCCCTCGCTCGCCTTTTGGTTCGTCCTCGTCTTTCATTTCCTCAGCATCATCATCATCATCATCATCATCCCCTTTGTAAAATTCCGGCCATTTCCACTCAAACGATGTGCCATCCTTGCTGACGGCACATATCCAACCAGCAGTGACCACAGATGCATTAGCAGATACACTCTGGCACAGTGCTCACAGCACTGTGGCCATACCGACTCCTGATCCTTCGAAAAATAGGCCCCAATAACCGAATCTCCGTGCCCCGCCAGACCCCTCTACACAAACCCCTCCACCAGATTCAACGAATACACCTTCGCCGTCAATTCCTTGGAAGCCGCAAGAAGATCCTGGAGTTCCCGGACCAAGTGATATTATTAATGGCATCACAATGTGCCGTGTATTCCCTGTGCTTAATAAACGGTGCAATCCTTTTCTCCTCCAGGTATGACGGCGTCCGCCATACCTCGATTTTCCACCCAGCACCAAAGTGACTTCCGTCCGGCGAGAACTTAACATCATGAACAACCGACCTAAAGTTGAAGTGGCGTGGAACAGTGCGTCAAGAGATGTTTGTGAGGACTGTTTGCCGTCTTCGTCAATTGAGAGTAGCAGTGTCCTGAGGCGAGAGTGCTATCCGGGCAATGTTCTTGCGGAGTTCGAAGCTAAAAGTGAATGACTTATTGCTAAGGATCTGGATGTCAATTTCTACCTCCATAACCAGTAGGGGAAGAGCCATAAGTCATACCTTGCTAAGTTAAAGCAAGTGACTCTATTACCGCGATAATAGTGAATCCCCCCCATCTGGAGTAGAGGCAAGATTCCCGCGACAGTAGACTGTCCACAGCAGACTTAAAAACTATTAAATTTTGGATCAGAAACGCGCAGAAATTATAGGGAATACATACATTGAATCTAACTTTCATTTTTGGCGGGGTTAATAGGAGTGTAAAAGTGGGTAGTGATGTATCGGACGGAGATGTTTAGAAAGTTACCCTTGCCAAGCTTGTTACGGCGTCACGACCGCCAACCCTAATTTTATCCATAACAACCCTACCCCTCCCCAGCAATCCCTTCCCGAAGCGGATCTAGAGGTAGTTAGTGTTGGAGGTAGGAAAACAGGTTATTTTCTGTTAACCTAAAAGTCTTGGACACCCAGGTGGGTATCATAGCGAGACCTGGAAGAGGTGTAAAATAGGGCTTCTCAGACCCGATGAAATCCAATCGCTGCAGAATAATAAATCAGCAGTAACACAGCACCCTTTTTACATTCTATTAAAAGATTTACTGATGATAATATTGGGCATTCGGTAGTAGATTATCACCTGTTCTATGGTAGTCAGTATGTATGGCAGTCAGTATGGTTAGTACAGTACCCAACTTGTGTATCAGGGAATCCTAATTTGAGCAGGGAACAAATTTGAAGGGAATACGATATTACCCTACTCAATTCCCATCTTCTAGCTACCAAGCCACCTAGACCTGGTGGGCAAACTCTCAATTGCATAGTTTTTCTCTCGCGGGATAATATTTCATACAGGTGTCTCAAATCTCATTAAGCTAACAAAATCCAACACTTCACCGCAACCTAGGCTCAGAAAACAACCCGATGAAGGGATTATCTTATTAAACGCTAATTTAGAAGAGAAAAACAGGAAGAACGACACTCCATTTCCCCCACCCCCCCCCCCCCCCGCCTTATCCCACTTCACATACAGACTTCAACTGCTATCATGCGTCACATCTCTAACCGGGGATCCACAAAACCCCAGGGCAGAGGAGCCATATGCCATGGGGTAGAATAAAACCAAGTCTTCAATTTTCCCTAGCTTTATAACACCAGTAAGAACAGCTAAAGCACTTGGTTCAACCAGTAACTCCGGAGGTCCTCCCTTCCAAAAATCGCATCACCTTGAGAGGGACTGTCCAAAACATACGAGATGGAATCTGCTCTTTTCCTCTTCGTGCTTCTTGCAACCACCTCGTCCACCATCTCTTGAACACGTTGGTACATTGCATCTCGAATCCCAGCAGGAGATCCTTCCGGAAGAGTCCACCCAGCCGTTACCTTTCCATAACACGATGGTGTGAAAATCTGCACATGTGGGTACTGGCGTTGAACAATGGCAATATATTCCCGGCACAGCCAACAGCACAACTTGGATACACCAATAGCGATATTTGCCGGTTTTCCAGAGGACAAATGCGTGTCCACCAAGGCCTGTGTCAGGGAGCATTCGCAGTGCACCTTCACAGTAACATGTTGTGTGAGGAGATTCACAGTTGGACCCATGTCGGGGTATGCTTTCCGGACATCTTCCTCTTTCACCTCATTGATACCCATTTCACCCGCTCGAGAATTGAGAATGGTCATCAGATCACTTGGTACCTGAACCCTCTTTGGTGCCGGTGGTGCTCTCTAATTCACCATTATTCTTGTAAGCATCAACTTCAAGTTCTCCTCTACCCGAAAAAGAGAATCCAACATCCGACCCACCTCAACCATACTGATCCTACCACATGCATCTCGGCCCAACAAGACCATTTTATCAACCAGTGCGATAATGGCCCCACAATAATCACCGAGCTTGCCAATAAGAAGAAGCAGACTTGAATCAAGAAGCTTATGTGCTTCCAAGTCTCTGGCAATCCAGTAAGCAATAACGATATTATGGTAAACTAAGCGTTCACCCTCCCAATACTGGAACTCTGAGCTATCTGACATAGCTGACAGGAGACCTTTAAACCAACGTTTTAGAAACGATGGCAGAGAGCAGGTAAGCGGGAAAATATTTTCCCCAACTACTTTACGTATATAAGAATCACACCAGGTAGCATAGCTCTCGATTTCGTCTTCCTCATCACTCCCCAACCCCTTGATGCCAAAATTTCGCTTCTCTCCCAATTCACCCAACCTCCGGCATATACCACGCAACCAACTGGTGATCTTCTTTTGACATTTTTGTAATACCAAATCGAACAAATCATTGTATTTTCGCCCTCGCGTTGTGGTGGGGTCGGCGGCTATTAATCGGAGGTCTCCAATGTATTTTGTCTCTGGATTGGTGAAAGGTCGATTTTTCGAATAACCAAGCAATATCCGACTATTTTCCACGTCTCGCAATGAGACAGCTGCGACATCGCTTTTAGCTTTGGTAACAAGAAGAAGGGCCAACTGATTTAGTAGTTGAAGATGACCCTGTGTCGGATGGCCCCCACTAGCACCGGCATCATGGCATGATTGTGGGTGGTATTCGTAACGGTATTCGATCTTGCTAAGGGCATATATCATCTCTGTCAAGGTAAGGGATGACATAATGACTGGCTTAACAGCAGATATTAGACAGAATCCCACTTATGGAAAGAGATTGCAAAAGGAGAAGAGAAATTCCAGAGTGACAGGAGAGATACCAATTAATTTGCTGCTGTTTAGTGCGAGGTGAGAGAAGTTAGCGTACATAGATTTTGAAAAAGTGTCAGGTTGAAATTTAGAAAATGAACAAGTAATCTTACAACACGAATTGAGTACCATTTTTCAATCCCAGTGTAAGACTTATGGAAAATACCAGCACACACTGGCAAGTAGTTGAGAAATGTGTAGAAGTTCACCGTCTAGCAGCAGAGGACTCGAATTAAAAATAATTTGTCATAATATTATATATTTATAAAGAATCCATTAGCCTTGTGTTCAGGATAGGCAGCTTAGCAAATATAAAAAGCAAAGCGAGTCACAATTTAAGATGGCGGAATTACCGATAGAAGATATCATAGAAAGAGAAGGAACCCCAAAAAACGCCTTGCTCCAATGTATACACTACCAGCAAGATACCTAGCCTTCGCAAAGGATAATTTGTACTGAGGATATTACTTTTACGGTGACATTGTCATAACAAAAGTATGTCCGACAAGGAATAATGGAACTCATTATCATTGACACTTACTATGTGAATAGAAAGAAAAATAACTAAAAAGACTGCTGACAATGTTTACATAGTTTTGCCCGATAAGATCGACTATATCTTGACCAAACACTAAGAAGTCCTTTATAGCATCTTCAAGTAGTCTCTTATTGTACAAAGTTCATGATTGATTCTTCTCAGAATGGCCAACACACTTAATTTCATCAATCAATCATTTCCTTCCCCCCTTGAAAGCCTGGGATCTTACACCACCTCAGCTACTCCCGTTCCTACCGTACTCTGCACCTCAAATTGCAGCGACGATTACTTCTCGTCTCCGTTCTTTACCTCCAGGCAGAAATGAGATTCCTGGAGACTTCATTCCCCGCATCCCCGCCACTATCCAACTAAAGGCTCGCAAAGTTGCTAGCGCAGCAGAAGGCCCCCGGAAGGATTCCGACATAGGTCTGTTGAACCAGAAACTCGCCGGAAGAAACTGAAAATGAACCAAGATCAACCGGAAAACGTGCCAAAATCACAAGACAGAATGGCAAAATCCCTAACTCATCAGCCACCAACGGAAATGTGAACCTAAACATGTTCCTATTAGCACTCTCTCCTCCTTGAGCATCGGAACAACACCGCGGACTACGGTCGCCCTTGTTACCCTTGTTTCTTCTTCGCCATTCGATGGATCTTCCATCACTCATATTAAGATGGTCAACCTACAACAAAAGGCCGTCCTCTGTTATCTTGCTACGACCGAAAAGTTCAACAGTAGCGTCACCATCAGAAAATTATTTGATATCTATATAGCTTTACGCAAGAAGAAACGACTATTACATCCGCTACCATCAACAAATTCCACGATGCTGCCTCACTCGATGTTGCCGGCATGGTCAGCATAATGACTGGAGGTATGGGTACCACAAGCAAGAGAGGAAGAGCTTCTGGTGGTATGAAGGATAGATACCTCTCGTGGGTATAGTTATGATAAGATGCTACCTTACAACATTGGCATTCCAAACAGCCCCCAACTCTTACATCCCACTCCCACCCTTATTTCTCATTACGCCCGCAGCTGATTGCCTCAGCTTCTTCCCTTCCCGAATTTTTCTCCTAGCTGCCCTATTCTCCTTCATCATCCGCCGTCCTTCCTTCTTTCCCATATGACGCACCTTCTTTTCTTTTACCGGATGTCTGACTTGATTAGCAGCTGCTTTCTGATGTTTGGCCAACAATTGATAATTGCTCGCGTGGGTGAATAGGTCAATTGAGTTGCGAACGCCCGCTGTCACCTCTGCCACCTCGTGAGCAACCATAGACCCATAGAAGAAAAACCCATCGCCAATATCCAGCTCAATCCGCATCTTCATCTGCCACAAAACCAGCTCTCCATCTTGAAACCCACCCCCGAATGGCACAACACAATTAAACAATCGTTTATCATCCAGCCAATCCTGATGACAACGGCTTCCAGACTCGGAGTCCATCCCCTGATTCAGACAAACACCGTGCCAAGCTCCACCAAGTGGTCTCAGCTTCCTCCTATCCGCGCTCCGGGTCTTCGCCATATCCTTAGCCACTCTTCCAGTCATCCTCACGTACTGCTCCGGGCAGAGGAACCGCAATTGATTGCTGCAATAATCAAACAGTTCTCGGTTTCCCCTCAGCCACTCCCTTCCCTTTTCCCCATCCCGCAAAAGCTCCCGGCTCTCAACATACTTTCTGCCATAATCCGCCCAAACAGAATAATGCCGACTCTCATAAAGGCCCCGTGCTAACCGATCCCCCCCACCACCACCACTAGTGCCGGTACCATGCGAATCCAGGATCTGTGAGGAGGTGCTCAAAGTTGCGAGAAGGTGAGATGGGATCTTGAACCGATATCCAAGAATGACGCCCTTGGCATCACGAATTTGCAATGTGCCGAGCGAGGAGGGGTAGTACGTGAAAGATTTGACGGCGGCTCGCTGTTCCGCAATGAGGGGAAATATCCCCCTGCTTTGGCGCGAACGATCCAATAGATCCTCAAACAAAATGGGCGATGGTACAGTCAAGTAACCGGTCCGCTCACTCTCCCACTTCTCCAGCAGAGCCTTCACCACTGACTGCCAAGGTGCTTTGCGAGGGATAGGTACCGGAAGTGATTGGCGGGTAAATGCCTTGATGGCAATCAAATGAGCAACGCGTTTCTCCATAGTTCTTGTATAATATGATACTCGGACCGGATCAAAAGGACAGGAAGAAAAAATATTATCAGCAGGATCGGATGAGATAGTTAGGAAATAGGTTGCGGCAGTGGACATATAAATAAGGAAAAAATGGGATCACGCACCAAAATATAGTTTTCACGTTAATATCAGCTTGGAGTTTCATACGTGTGCTCGAGTACGATACACTGTTGAAGGTAATTTCAAATGAAGTATTGTAGTTACTCAGATACAGAGGTAAGTGATAAGTTAAGATGTCAAAGCTTCTTTCTTACCTCTACAGGATCGAGCGCCCGAACTCAAAAAACCCCTGTCCATCTCATCACTTACCCCCTGACCCGAGTAGACAGGCATTCCTTTTTTGACAAGAACTTTCTAAAATCTATGTACCGTTAAAAAAATTCAAATAATCGAACCATACGCCATGTTTGTTTTTCTACGGCCTTCAGAGGGGCCGAGCACCTGGTTTTTTGCTGTCTCTCTCGCCCGCTATTCTAATCTAAAAAGTAGGAAAACTCTCAACGACACAGCACACAGTTTTATTATTTGAGTTTTTACGGTGGGCAATTCCCGGAGACAACAATTGGAGACTATCGGTACCTTGCTATTTCAGGTTAAGCTTCGTATCAGATGCATGCACGCTTCCGTGCCACACCAAATTGAATAAGAGCAACACGGCTGAGGACGTTTGAGACTCCTACTCGAGTACTTGTACCGTATTAACTCGATAAATTGAGTATCTCCGCGCAGGGTTCTAATCTCCGCACCAAGACTGCCAACCCTTAATCAAGCCTAGTAGTCGATAAAAAAGGAATAGGAAGATTGTGTCAACCTGTGTGAGGCTGAGAAACGAGTTGAACGCAATCCTCCTATTCCCTTTTTGTTCACTACTAGGACTGATTAGGGGCCTATCGTCATGGCGCGGAGATTAGAACCCTGCGCGGAGATACTCAATTTATCGAGTTAATACGGTATTATCGTTAGAAAAAGTCCTGTCAGTTGAGTTCAACTTGGAGTAAGTACGGTACTTACTCCAAGTTGAACTCAACTGACAGGACTTTTTCTAACGATAATAACGAAAGGTCCCTCATCTCGTTGTCCTACACAACTGACTGCATCGTGGTGATCCAATTTTGATCCACTCTAGGGGGCCTCAGATATACAGCGCCCGGTAGAAAAAATCGGGAAACGGCGATCGGGCTTCTGAGGTTTTGATTGGAGGGTTCAGTGTGCTCGAGCCAAACGAGCAACCGTGTTTCTGACTTTTAATCTCCACATTTCCCCATTTTTTCGACCAGAGGCTGTACTAGTACACAAACACACTGAAACGTCAAAACAAGCCGCGAAAATGGCCACCGCTGCCATTGCTACTCCTCCTGCAGACCCTGAATATCCTCATTCTCTGTCAGTTCAAATCCCCTCCACCCATCCCATTTATGCCACTAACGTCCCCCCGTTACGTTAGTACCATATCTCTCACCCTCCCTTCTCATCATCTCGCAGATACAATTCAACGAGCTCTCAGCGTAGACCGGGAGATATCTCCTTTCGTCCAAAGAACCTACACCACTGCGCCCAATTCCGCAATCCTGCAAATCCATTACAAAGCAACAACCGCACGAATGCTCCGGGTAGCCACAAATGGCATGTTTGAAAGTCTGGGAACTGTGCTTAGAGTGTGCGAGGAGTTAGACGTGGATGTTCTAGAGAAGGAATTGGGAGAATAGACAATAACAAGTTTTCTATACTATTATTATATCTATTGATGAGAAGGGAGGGGGCAGCGGTGGCCATTTTCGCGGCTTGTTTTGACGTTTCAGTGTGTTTGTGTATACTCGAGTACTTCGGGAGAACGTGTTGCTCTCATCCAAGTGAATACGATATATCCACTACAGTCTTCACCGTACCCACGACGAAACTGGGCTGCCAGTAATTTTCATAAGCTTAACCTTGACGATTTCTTTTTTTGCATACTAAATACCCCTGTTCGTCACCCGCCCGCCCAGTTTCGTCGTGGGTACGGTGAAGACTGTAGCATCCCCGTTTCTATGCAACCACCCCCCACAACCCGAGAACCTTGCAATTCCGGAAGAGACTGTGGCCTAAAACTATTTCTCCTGTTAGCCTTCATCCCCTTCTTAATGCATAGTAAAGAATTTTCAAAAAAAAGCAAAAACAAGTAAAAACGTGAACATTTTTAAAGGGTTTTCTTTTTTTCTTCCCATTTTACTCCCGGGAAAGGGAGGGACCACGTCCAGACGTGAACATTTAAGTTCATTTCTCTTTTTTTTTTTTCCATTTTACTCCTGGAAAAAAAAAGAGAAAAAAAAAAAAGGGAGGGACCAAGTCCAGAATTTTTCAGTTTGCCTCAGAAAGGAGGGTTCTTCTCCGTTTAGACTCTGGAGAGAGAGCCGGACGATAGGACATCGCAAATCTTGCAATGCTGGTACCTCCGGACCGAAGATGCCACCCCTCACACCGAAATATAAATATTTCTGGTGTTTGATCTTTCCACACCCCTACCACCCCTACGTATAGGGATGGCGCGGCCTAGAGCTAGTTGATCGTAGAAGGTTGTGGACTGAGATGGAAAACCCAACTTGAACAGGAAGAAGAAGAGAGGAAGACTAACAGGAGAACGTACTACGTACCCTGATATGAAAATTGTAGAATAGAAGTAGACTTCACGATTCAGGAAGCAGAGGGAGCGGAAAGGCTGTCAAAGGTTAGTCGTAAAAGATTCTGTTATAGGGAGTGAAGAGGCCTCCTCAAATTGCTACCGGTATTATACAGTTGGTACGATACCCGGCGTCGGTCCCAGCAAGCCCCTCCAACTCCAGCCCGAAGTCCTACACATATCCTTCCACCCAGACTCTCGTCAAATCACGGTGAGCACCCTAGATGGCAAAATCACATTCTGGGACGTGGAGAACGCAGAGCAGACCAGCGGTATCGACGGACGGAAGGACATCTCATGGGGGCATCGAACGATTGACCGGACTACCGCTGCGAACGCCGCCGGTACTATAGCAAGCACTTCATCACCGTAAATCACTCCGCCAACGGAACCTAGATCCTTACGGCCGGGAACAACAGGTACATCTACCTCTACGACATCGCTTCCAGCACTCATCCAAAAGTTCGCGGTACCGGCGAACCTCTCCACCGATGGCACCCAGGAATATCTCAATTCGAAACTGTTCATGGAAGCGGGATCGAAAGACCTCCTCAATAGCGCCGGCGAAGCCTCCGACTTGAAGACCGCATCGATCGATCCCCCCGCCGATGCCTCTCGGGGCGATATGTCCGCGCGCAAAGCCCGTCCGGAAATCCGCGTCGTAGGCCTCTCCTTCTCGTCCACCTTGTGAGTGGAATCGTTGCTTAGACGGCATAGGGAGTAAATTCGGGAGAAACGGGGCGAGTTCGAACCGGAGATGAGGGGGGTTGTGAAATGAATGCATCCCGAGGGCCGACGCAATACTCACCTCCTCGGATCCAAGAAGCGCATGTTCCTCTCACGTTGAAAATCCCAGCTTCTAGAAGAACGCCACGAATCAACCATAACATTAACAAGACTCCCCTAAAATTAACAGAAGCTATAAAAACAAGGGTATAAGGCCAAAATGCGCCAGATCCAATCCAAATGAATAGCCTCGCACTGGCTCGAGGACGATTCATACTCTATCCAGTACTCCCCCCCTCCATCATGCGCTAATCCTCTGCGCAGCAACCTTGTCAATTTCAATCCTCCTGTTAGTACCGCGGCCAAGCATCAACGTCAGCGGTGCAACAGCACAGGCGACCACAGCCTCGAATATCAAGCTCTTCCACATTTTATTATTATCGCTCTTATCCTTCAACGCATCCATAGTGATCAGGAATACCGCTCCGAGAATCTGACCACCAACCCAAAGTGTGACGTTCGTCAACTCCGGCGGTGCAGGGTGGGTTTGCTCAACGGCCCATTCCAGTACCAAAGGTAGCAGTGAGAAACTAGTGGCACCGAGAAGAGCACTTATTGTGTAGGGCGCCGCCAGCGTGCGCGTTCCCGGGGCAAATATTAGAGCAACATAACATAGGGCAATAACTGGGACGAGGGTCCTGATTGCTAGGAGGAAACTATGGGT
>Ga0307509_10003451_pt1 | contig 23964 bp, 36 predicted proteins | sample 10_EM_MG_FD_202245 | JGI IMG/M metagenome (GOLD analysis project Ga0307509, IMG submission 202245) | Populus trichocarpa ectomycorrhiza microbial communities from riparian zone in the Pacific Northwest, United States - 10_EM | ecosystem: Host-associated > Plants > Roots > Unclassified | place... | reverse complement strand
GTTTTCCTTTGGTTCGGAAGTGCGAGTCGTGGTGTCCCCAGATCCGGACCTTTTTGGATGCGGTCGATCTTTCAACAGGTTACCCCTGAGATCGTGTTTGACCTCACCGAGAGCGTCCTTCTCGAAAGTATTCGTTCGCTGAGGGCGGGGAAGGGTGAATATCCACCAACGCGACGGTCCAGGGTCAGAGGACTGGTAGGAAGCCACATCGGAGGGACGGCGAAGGCTCTCATGCGATGGAGCGGAAAGGAAGTCGTGTTGGTCCGGGTCGGTCGGCGAAGGGGGTTCATCTCTTGCCCACGCTACGCAAAACACGAGATGTTCAGCGGACAGAACGCCAAAAGATTCCACAGGACGACGTACGAGGGACGGTCACGACAGTCTTGATCTGAGAGGGACGGTTGGGTGACTGAGAATGCGAGAGACTCGAACTCGAAACGGACGTTCCGGCAGTCTTTTGAGACATGCACGATCCTTCGGGGACGTGAACGAAGAGGGGGAGGAGAGGGAGGCGACTGGCAGAAATGGCGCAGCGGTCGCGGAGGGTGGAGGTGGAGGGTGGAGGGCGGAGGCGTCAAGTTCTCTTGGCTGATCGGTCTTCTTCCAGATGGATGCTGACATCCCCTCCCTCTCCTCCGGCTCAGTTGGCTCCCGCTTCGTCTCCCAGACTGAGCTCGACGTAGCCAGGCAGCGACGCGAGGAGCAGTGGAAAGCCGCGTATGCTCGGTAAGATAACGCGGCCCCACCCAACATCACCTTCGATTCTTACCCCGCTTCCTCAGTCTCGGTCAAGACCCCCCTCCCCTACAACAACAAGATGATACTTTTGACGGACGAAGTCTGGCCGAGGTGTGTGCGTCTTGCGTTCCTCACCTGTTCCGGCGGTTCTAACTCGCGTCCGAAATCGTAGAAATTGGCCGCCAACAGAGTGAGCCCTAGTCCCCCCTTCTCCAGACGGACAGACGTTTACATCCCCAGGCAGCCAAACAAGAACAGTGGGAGGAACGTAACAAACTAGGTCCGCAGTGTTCCTATTAATTACGCCTACTCTCCTTGCACACACGGCCTGACGTAGATCTCACATATAGGAAATCAGTTCCGTGCTCTAGAGGAAGATGAAGTCATGTTCCTCGATTCTATCCGTGAGCGCCAGCTTGAGGAGGAGCGAAAACGGAAAGAAGAGGACGGCGTGGAGCTCGCAGGCTTCAGGGAGTGCGTGCGTTCGAACTACACAAAACTCAAGTCGTTCTGACCGTCTACCCACCCACAGGGCAGTGGCCGCCCGAACAGGGCCACCACCTCCACCACCAATTCCCTCCTCTGACCCCAAAACCCCCAAGCCGAAGGATGACCCTCCAAAACCCAAACCCTCTGTGACAAGGAAGGATACCAAAAAGTCCCTCAAAGGAGTGGTGGTCAAGAAGAAACCAAAAGCCCCAGAGGAGGTGCAGAAAAAGAATGAAGGAGGCAGCAAACCCAAGCCTCCTGCTCCGGCTGAGAACTCACCGAAGAGAGATGATGAAAAACGGCCAGCAAAGAAACAGAAGGTCAGGTAACGTTCCGGGGGGATTTTCAGTCCATACCTTCATCCTACAGTCTTCACGCAACGTAAATACTATGCGCTTCATAATATATCATGTACATCGTCGTGCTCTATCGCCCAGGTGTTGGTGTCCATCGAATCTTGCTCAGATCCTTCTCTTTCGCTGACGAACCACCTTGCCAATTCGACGCCTTCTCCATAGCCTCCGACCTCCTCGAAGCCATCGTCCGGTTCAACAACCTCTTCGCCGCTGGTGTGAGATTCCCCATCGCCTCAGCCCTCTTCGGTGTCCACGAAGGTGGTCCCATATCCCCCCTTGTCCGCTCCGACGATGTGCGTGAGGTACCCGGTGTTCTACTTCTACCACCATTTAACAGGATCGCCTTCGCCCGAAGGCTCTTCGAGGCGTTTGCCGAGAGCTTGTGGGAGATCCGTTCTCGGCTCGATGGACCAGCGATGCGGAACGGCGTACTTGGTTCGGGGACGTCGGCAGGATTATCCAAAGAGATGATTCGAGGCGTAGCGTCTAGAGTGCCCCAAGTCATGAGCTCTTTGACAGCTGCAGGACCTAGTTCCTCTGGAGTCGGAGAAGGCATCGCTGGGACCAATCCAAACCCGTTATCCTTGGGAGAACTCGGTTTGTCTTTAAAAGGTAAACGCCGTGAGCGGGACCAAAGAAGAGAGGAACTTGGGCAGCACACACATGGTACTCCAGCAATTGCCGCGTCGATCCTGCTTCGAGTGGGGCTAGGAGGCTCTGAACGACCGGAAGACGTGGACTCTTCTTGCTCGGGTAGCCTCGTATTTCCATGTTTAATACTCCTGGGGTCAGGGGGTACTCCAGAAGCATTCTTCCCCATGTGCGGTGATACGTCGGCATCGGGAGCAAACATAAGAGCATTTCTCGCCTGGAGATACTCTCGGTACATGCAAATCCGGGTATTTTAATGGGAGAACTCACCTTGAACTTCCAGCCATCAACACCAGCCGCCCTCGTATCCTTCTGTGGGGCCAAAACATCCACAACCTCCTCGTCCTTCGCCCCCGAAACAACAGCCACTTCTTTACCCTTCGCCTTCTCCACCTCCACCTCATCGGCCTCCCCCTGCGTTATCAACCCAACCGGCTTCGGAGCCTCGATCCTAAACTTCTCCTTCACACCCGTAACGGACACCTGAGGAAGTTCAACCAACAATCTCTCCCTCCCCTCCAACAACCTCTCTCTCTGCTCTTCCACCCTCTTCTGCGCATCATATGCCCACCCATACATTTCCTTCCTCTTGCTGTTCTCGTCGCTCAGGATCTCCAGAAAACTCGCGTTATCTTCCGAAGTGTACTTCGCCTGGAAATTATCCAAGCTCATATCCGTGTCGAACTTCCTTCTCTTCGGAAGGGGCTCGCCTCCCTCGCCATCGTCACCCCTATACTGGTCGGAACCGTAAGGCGTCCTGAGTGGTGTATCGTATGTCCCACGGCCACCATACGGAGTCGGTGTAGCGCCGAGGGTCGTGCCACTTCGTCGGTTCGTTACAGGGGTGTTAATCTCCTCCATCCTCCGGATTGTCGCCTGTATCCGAGCAGAATCCTGGCTTTTGAGTGCGTCGAGGTAGTTGTTCGTAGCATCCAGATGTGCGAGAGACGGGAAGAAGTCACGAGCGATAATGTGAGAGAGCGCCTCGGTATACTCGTCTTCCTCAAGTACGACCTGTCGGTCCAGTGACCGGACAGGCGCGTCGGTTTGGGGGCTCGACTCGCTCGCCATGGGAAGTAAAGCAGGTAGATGGAGAGGTCAGGGCCAAGTAAGGTCGAAGGTTCAGGTAGAGTCAGGTAAGCGGGCTGACGGTGCCACCGCGATCAAACAGGTCACGCCTTCCCACGATAGCTCATCCGAAACGATTATATTTGATTATGTACGCTTGACACGACAGACGGAGGTGGAAAAATGGGTGTATTTCACAGAATTGGCTTGCGTTGCAAACGAAGGGAAAACGATGAGGTGAAAGCCCGGAGAGATGACATCCAACAGGAGAAGAGGGAGTGAGAGGGATCAAATATGTCGAATAAAATATGGATGTAAGCGGGGGCTGTGATGGGAGCAAGGAGCGGCCGCATGTATAGGTGAGGTGAACCCAAAGACCCAAACTCGTGGGAAGTCGGTAAGATTAGGATTTCGATGCTGGTATGTGTAGATTAATAGCTAAACGACCTGGTCAGCACCCCGCCCGGAGAAAAGAAGGCGAGACCTGCTTACCCCTATACCAGTTCAGGGCCTCAGATGGGGAAGGAGCGTCGAAATATAGGACAGCCTTGTTATCTACCAACCGCAGTGCTATAACCCGGACGTCAATCGGATGCGCACCAATTTTTGAAAACCAAAGACTGACCGTTTCCATGGACGATACTGGCCGGCTGTGGCAGCGTCTGCATCCTCAGAACAGCCCACAAATCCACCGGGGAGTTTGGGTCCTGGCCTTGAGATGGATCTCGGCACAGCACGAGTAGGTCGTTGCAAAGAATTCCGATGAGCGCACGAGGTGTCATTTCCGGGGCCAGGCACTCCACTTGGACAGTTGATGCATCTCCATGGGAGTCAATCACCTCGAACGATACGGTAGCCTTCCGAACAACCCTCGTCAGACTCAATCCCCCGTCCATAATCAGGCGCCTTGTAACCAGGTTAGTAACGTTACCAGGAGGGTGGTGACGGGACCATACCGGTGAGGTTGTACCAGGGGACTCGGGAATTTACCCCGGATTCGAGCCTGCCACTGGACAAGTTTTCTACGACCTTCCGCCTCTCGTTTGCCCTCGTTCATCCCCGTAGCCAAGGAGGATATCTCAGTGAGAGCGCGCTCGATCGGATCCCCCATGTACTGGGATGATTGGGAAGAACATTTCACAAGTTCCTCAAGCTAACCCAGAGTCAAAACCTTGGACAACGTAGCTCAACAGAAACGTCACCCACCAACAAACGATATCGTGGAATTCTCTGCACGGGTAGCAGTAAGTACCCCTCAAGGTTCAGTTGGGAGTGTCGAGGATTCATCCGGCATCTCTTCATGTATGACTTGATGCGCCTTCTCTGGCCCGAGGTCAGCTGAGCGGTATTAATGGGCGTGGGCTCGGTCACGACGGTTGGGGCAGCCATGGAAGCCAATGACAACCCAACCAATTGCGCCGTGCTCGAAGAAGGTGAAAGGGAGGATGGCGGCGGGACTGGGGTTGCCCGTTCCGACACCCAGTACTTGATTCGGTGAACAGAGTTATCCATGTTGCTGAGTGGCGCGCCCACGATTAGCCCATCACAGACAGGTATGTCAAGCATCGAACTCACTTGATATATGTTGAGTACATCCTCATGAACGCAGCATGGGAAACAAAGCAATTCCCTACTGTTCTGGCGGCATTCATGGACATAGCCCCGTCCTTGTCTGCTTCGGCAAGGACTTCAGGTGACTGCATGATCGACCCAGCAGCTTTCTCGATTGCAGGCAAGAAGCTTTCCTTGTGGAAGGAGAAAAGAGCCTCGAGACCGCTGAATACGATCTTGCGCTCGATAGCGGGAACCACAGTTTCCCTACTTCCACCGGTCAAGGCATTCACAGGGGCGCATGCTGGCTTGATGTAGATGTCGACCAACTCCTGAAGTCCTTTGACGTACGTTCTCTCGGTCCTGGAACGACAGGATTAGCGCAAGGCCTGGGAGAGAAAGAGCGTACGCACTCGACGATCTCACGGACAATCCTCAATCTCTTGCCCTTGTCAGCCTTGGCCTGTTTCTCCTTCTCCTCTAGACTCCCAGCGCTGTCGACCGTGGTCGTGCTGTCGGTTGTCTGATCCGCCCCGTTCCTCAACGACCCTCTCGAATCCGCCGAGCGCAGCTGACTGTCGGGCTCCATAGACGAGATAGAAGGTTCAGAAATTCCGCGGTTCGCCTCGACTATGGTCGGACGCCTAGACCTCGAACTATTCAAATCAGGTGTAGAAGACCCATACAGACTTAGGACGTTGAGTTGAGACTGACTCAAGTCGTGCATATCTCGGAGGTAGGCCATGATAGATCGCAGAGCTCGAGTGTAGAATTCGCGAGCGCGTTCTTCTTCTCGCCGCTGGAAGGACTCGGCAACTTCTGCTGTCGAGGGCCGGGGACTCGGAGTGGTTTTTGAATCCAATGGATCCTCCTCAGAGAGTTCGGAGGTGATTGGGGGAGAGAGGCTCGACTCCCGCAGAGATAACTCGATTGGGAGGAAGCTCCTACGTTTCGATGCGCGGGGTGTCGGTCCAGTAGGTGGGGGTACGAGTGAGGCGGACCGGGGAGGATTGACGTTCGAATGGATCGGAGGCAAGCCATTCAAAGCATCAGTGGATTGCGTGCGCTTGAGCGAATCTACGGGGAAATTTGCCAACGCATCCGATGACGCCTTCTTTTCGAGAATCTGGGGAGCGGAGAAGTTCCTAAGGGGAGAGTCAAGCATTGGGGTGGTGGGTATGAGCACATTTATTGAAGGTGGACCGCGCTCAGCGGTGCGGCTGGGCTGTGATCGCCCGAAAGACTGGCTCTGTGAACCGGGGGAGGGTAAATGTGGCCGTTCCTGCCTCGGGGAGATATCGGGTTTGATCTTGCCCATCGACATCTTCTTCAGGAATCCCCACCTGCTGGTCCTATCCTTATCTTCTTTCCTGACGCGCCGGTCATATTCATCTCCTGGTGAGGAAGGCGGTCGAGGCTTGATGAGGGATTTGCGTTGAGGTGGGGTAGGTGGGCTGGAATAGAGCGAGAAAGTGGAAGAGGTGGAGGAAGACGGTCCAGCTGGATGCCCCTCCTCGAAAACGGTATCCCAACCGGTACTGCTGAGCGGAGGCCGGGACCTGTTCGCGGAGATACGAGTGGGACTGCCAGTTACACCCAAACTGGCGAAACGCTTCGGTGGAACCTTCGTTTCCAGGGGAGGTGACTGGGGCAATGTGCGCTGGTGGTTTGTGATCAGAAGGTTCGAACTGGACAGAGAGGTCGCATAATGGGTAAATGTGGGTCGAGATGGGGAGGGTCCTTGAGACTTGGTCTCTCGTAACTCGGTCGCACTCTTCATCCGCCGAACTTCTCGTTCCACGGGATAGACGTTATCGGACGCCGCCGACTGGGGATTATCGAGATTTGGACTGTTCTGGGGACTTCGCCCCTTCTCGTAGTAGGCTCGATTAGGGGTGGTCCGAGTCCGAGTCAAACCACCACCTGAATTTCGGGGAGCAGAGTCGAGTGGGTAAGGAGAAGTAGTCGCTCTTTCAAGCTGCGCCCTTGCGGGAGTCATGGTATGATCTTCATCTTCCGGTGCGACGGAGTTCAGGCCGATGTCAGGCGATTGCTCTAAGTCTTCGGTGTCAGTGTCAGTATCGGCCGAGGCGATGCTCGAGGGGAATCCTGGTGTCGATGGTGGGTATAAGGGAGAATTAGGGATAACCTTCGTGAGCAACGGTTCCACCAATGCCTTCCATGGTCCCTGGAAGGGGTTCCCGTCCACGAGCAATGTCTCCAACGAAGATAGTAGACAGAGCCAACCTGGAAGCGAGTGCATCTTATTCCTCCGGATGCTAAGAGTGTGCAGCTTTTCAAGGGAGGTGAGAGAGTCTGGGAGGGTATGGATTCCAGTCGCATCCGCGATTAGGACGCGAAGGGAAGTGAGGTTGGACAGGAACGAAGGTAGAGCTCGGAGGGGATTAGAGGCGATGTTGAGTTCCTCCAAGCTATGACACATGACTAGAGCTGGGGAAAGGGCACCGAGAAAATTCGCAGAGACATCCAACGCCAAGAGAGTCTCACAGATATGCGGAATCGTGCTCGCGAGGAACGAGGGCACCGCGTTTGGCGTGGACGAGGACGCAATTAATAGGTGCGTCGTCCCTGGACAAGGGACTGAGCAGTGAGTACGCATGTGTAAGAGACGTAGGGCTAACCTGGTGGGGCTTGGATGGTGTGAACCGAACCACCTTCACCTCTGACGATTACTCCACGACCCTCTTCCGCGATAATCATAGCACTAGTCGGTTGCTCCTCTTCATCTCCAGCTTCATCACCCAAATCGAGGCAAGCATCTTCGTCGGTTTCTGATTCGCTGGTCAACCCAACCTCCTCCCTTTCATCCAACGCGCGCCAGTCTCCATCACTACCCGGCTTGCTGCTGGAGCTCAGTGCAAGGCTGTTCGTCCGACTATCAGCGACCGAAGAAGACCTTGATCGAGGCCCACTCTGCAACTGTGACCATCTGATGGGTGCGTCCACGGCCGTTCGCGATGACGAAGACGAGGAGTGCTGACCCAGCAATTGAACGACCTCATCCGACGTAATGCCGATCCCGACGGATGGGTCGTCCTCTCCATTGGCCACTACCACATGACCATAGTCGAGGGAGGCCCCACCACTTCCGAAATTGGTGTATGCAGAGGAGCGCGTAGACGCAGAGGACGAGTCGGCGGAGGAGAGCGGTGGAGGGACGAGGTGTTGGTGCGGGGCACAGTACGCGTACGAGTCGGCGAATTGGGGTGAGTCTGGCGCACGGAGGAAGAGATGACCGGGTGCAATGCTGGAGGAAAAATCACCATCGGAAGTCTTTCGGGGGAAGACAGGGGAAGGGTGGATTGTAGATGGAGAAGAAGGCATGGGGGAACTGGGAGACTCTGCTGCACACTCGGATGTAGGCGACGGAGGTTCTTGAGTTTTTGGGAACGGTGTGGCTGGGTATTGCTGCTGCTGATCTTGGGACCACATTGCGTCGAGAAATTTGGGAGATGCGCGGACTGAAAAGAAGGGAGCAGGCGAACGATTGGGGGGATTGGTTGCCTGAAGCGCGACGACACAGTAGGGTAGTAAACCGCAGAGATATTAACTATCTGGAATCGGGTTCAGAGAATCAGACCTTGGTTCAGCACTCGAAGAGCGGACCACTGTCGCCAAGATTGGAGGAGGACTCGAGTCTAGACGCTAGCGGTGGCCGCAATGCTTGCTCTGGGGATCGTGAACGGGAAAGGCTCACCTGATTGGAATACGCTGGCGTCGTCTCCTGGGGGCGTGAAGTGGAATGGCCCGCGGCTTGCTGGGAGCGGGCAGCCTCGGGGTCGGATGCTTTGAGGAAGGACGGAAGGAAGGGTCGCGGTTCGCGTGGCAGGTGGCTGCTTTGATGGGCCGGTAACCGGCGCCAGCAGCCATGAACGGTCTGACTATCCCCGTATATGCCCCTAACAAAATCCTACACAAGGTTTTGATGCGTAAAACGCAGTTTTATATCAGAACTCATATGAAATCTCTGGCCTCTCCGACGAAAACCCAACGGCCTTTTTCTTTTTCCCCGGCGCAACAGCAACCGAACCAGACCCTCTTTCCTTTGAATGGATTTTGACCATGGCCTCGTCTCCCTCCGTGCGATCAGCGTCATTGATGACCTTCACCCAGGCATTTGGTGCCGGCGTAGTCCGCCTCTCGCCCACCCCACCTTCCAAATCAAGGTGCAACGTCTCGAACATCATCCGCTTCCGCATACACTTGAACGCGAGGTTGTTCTCTCCCCCTCCAGTCCCCGACGGCGTAGACAAAAGACCCCGCAGGGTCGAGAGTTTATCGCTGGGAGCCAGTACCGTGTGAGGAGCCGGTAGTGTGGAGATCTGTACAAGCCCATGGTGTGTGGGGAACAACGCCAGCAGTGATGGGTTCGCTGATGAAGGTCCCGCATCAATGAATACGTCGAGTTCCTTCAAGCGTCATCTCACCCGTGAAGGCTTCCATCGTGATGCAGGCGTCGGCCGCCCAGCCCAGCTTTTGAGTCCAGCCCGGACCGCCCCGAGCATCTGCCACAACAGATGGTGATAAACACACCATTGCACAGCTAAGTGGGTGTTTTCGAAGAAGTCCTCTGAGCGTAACGAGGAAGAACAAAATATCCTTCCATGGTATCAGGCTGAGGATTCACCCGTCGCAAAGTCGCAACGAGTGACATACCTGTGGACCCATGTCGCCCCATGACGATGATCCCAGAGATGAAACACAGACTCTTGTCGGTTTACGCGACGTCCGCAAAACAGCAGCGACCTTCTCTGTTATCGATTGGACCTGTGGCCGTTCGGCACTGAAGTAACCGCCCAGATCAATTGGACACAATTGTCCTGATTGTAATGCTTGATCCACGATTTGTGGAGGTACCCGACGCGTAAGGTCGAACGTTCGACAATATTCATCATCAGCAGGTCTAGTCGCAGGTCGTTTTTAGATGGACGAAGCCGACGGGCCAGAACTGAGAATTAACGTACTGATTAGACTCGACTGTAGTTTGGAATTGCTTCATGGTCTCGTACCTCCATGCGATTTTGATCCTTTCTTCGTGTTGATCTGCTTCAAACTCGTTTCTGTCCTGCTCGGCAATGAAGGGGACGCTAGTCCACATGCATTCGTCGAACACGCGAAGCGGTTCCTGATCAACCAAGACGATGTTATGGCCAATGACGAGCCCCTGGGCAAGGAAGTAGTTGTGGACGAGGTCCCCATATGCGGAGTGCAAATCCGGGGCAAGCACCAGGGCAGAACACGAAAGGGGAAGACCACCACCCAGAATATCATCGAGAGAAGGGATACCAGTCGACGTTAGAAACGTCGACGGCGAGGATGGAGAGGGGCGCGTCCCAACAGGCAGTTCGGTCTTGATCCCCGTCCTCCTCTTGAACGAGGACATCACGGTCGGCAACAAGGATCCACAGATCGATCAGCCGCGATATGGCTTGGAGGAACTCTGTCATCCACCATGCCCACCGGTACACATTGGCTACGTTTAAGGTGCGGATCTGTTACAGTCACCAGGTTGATGCGAGTTTGGGCTGAGAATTCGCAGCTTGCCAACTTCGGCTTCGCCGTCCACTTTTTTGCAGAATACGTAGCTGCAATCGAACACGTGAGCCGAAAATGCGTTCCATCAGTTCACGAGTTCATCCGTCGCGCTCCAAGCCCTCAGGACCATCGATGCTCCCAACGATGTCAGCTGAAGGCGAGTTGGTTTTATGCAACAAACTCGTATGTCGGCTACTCCCGGAACGCCTGTCAAGAGGGGATATTGTAACCTTCACTTCACCACTCGACCCGCAAAGGGTTGTTTGTAAGCGGATACTGGGTCTCCCAGGCGACACCATCTGCGTGGACCCTACCGGCGAGGAGGCACCGTCCACGGAACACGTTATTGTACCCGCAGGACATTTTTGGGCGAGTGGTGATAATGCCGCCTGGTCCCGAGACTCTCGAGAGTACGGCCCGGTCCCTATGGCGCTCATGAAGGGTCGGCTTGTCGCCAAGGTACGCAGCTCCTTTTACCTTGACTTTATTCCGTTGCGGACTCAAACCAGATCTGGCCATTGCGAAATGCTGCGGTATTCCGAGACCCGTCTACATATATTTCCTCAATCCCGTGATACGGACTCCCACACCACTTTCAAGTCGGGTAACCAGTCACTCATCAAAGTTGGCAAGCGCACCGTCCTACAAATTGGGTATTTAACCCGCGAACACCGATCCCGCACTTCGGCAGCGCGATGATGTCAATACCCTACAAGGCGTCCCGATTCAACAGATGGAACGTTAAAGGCAACGATCACCTGGAGAAATTCATAGAATACCCCCCTTGTCCGTTTGGTTCGAATTTGAAATTTTCAGTTGAGAGGCCGAAGTTACCTGTGGGATTTCGTCGGATCGCACCAAAGGGCTCGTGTTGTGAGGCGAACCTAAGAACGTGTTTCCGAGTTCCTTCAATTTGCCCATCATCTCGCCCATTTCTTCCTTCCGTTGGTTCTCCACCCGGGGCTCCAAATTCCTGAGCGTCCGGCTGATCTCAGACCATTGCGCGGACGACTCCGGTAGGAGGCTGAGTAGCATGCGATAGTCTGTTGGCCTTGTGAACGTGCGGAGCACGACTTTGGGTTCGTCGTCGTACCTTCTTGAGCACTAGTCAGCGCAGACCACGACGCGATGATCTCGTTCGAGGCAGCTCGTCGTTGGAGCGCTTTGGCATAACGTGGATCGTCCACCAACGCTATCAGGGATCCAATGAGTCTCTTCGATCAAGTGCATTGAGAACGCCCTACCCTCCGTGCACGCTTCGACGACCTTTTTGTGCTCTCCCTGTGACATGCGGACTTTGAACACGACATGATAACGCGGAAAAATCTACCCACAAACTGCACGTAACACGCTCCAACGTTCGCATTGAGAACAGCCCTGGCCTTGATGACTTCGGGAGGCTCCTCGTTCGTGGGCTGAGGAGGTGTGGCGGGGAGCGCTTCGGGTGTTGATATTCCCACCGCGTCCGGGTCCGACAGTTCCAGGGGTTCAATAGGTTCTTGTGGAGGTTCAGGCTCTCGTCTTGGAAGGTGACCAAGCGCGCTCTTATACTGAGCGAGAGCCTCTTCCCAAGCCTTGGATCGGAAGTGATTGTTCCCTTCCAGCTTCAGCCGTTCAGCCTCCTACAAGACGTTAGTTGCGTGCGACGCAAACAATAAATAGTCACCTCAAGATTTGTAGTATTGGTCTCATTTCCCCTCCCCTTGGAATCGGCCGGGTCTGTCGACATGGTGGCCTCGATCGAATCGAGGCATGTCTGATCACATTTTTCTGATCGGACCTGGGATTTCTGGCAAACTTGTAGAATACATACAACGACAACACTGGCACTATCCAAGTCAGGAGAGGGAGGAAAGAGTTGGGATATAAATTGACACAGGTATTGCACAACAAGAAATTCAAGCCTAGCTTCAAGAAGAATATTCTACTTTCGTCCCAGAGAATTCTGAACATCAGCATCCAGGTGTTTGTCAAAATCCTGGAATTCCAGCCTAGCACAGGGGACCTTGAAGATACCACGGAGGAACTGTTGATGGATGGATCCGTGATCCATTGCCATCTCAGCTTGACAGTTGTTGCTGTCTGCTGACAATCCCCTGGACTGAATGATTTCTATGACACGTTCCTCCACCTGATTACACATCAGTTGAGATTCAGTTTGAAACCCTATACATGAAAAAAGCACACCTCCTTTGACAGCTTCCCCCAGGCAACTGGATCCAATCTTGTAGCAGTATAATTGCCCAGGTAGGTGAATTTTCTTGATCTCTTTCTGGGGTCACAGACAAAGAGTGGGAAAACAATACCCCTGGAGATGACCTTGTTATCAACCTGGCCAAATCCAAATATTGCCTTGCCCACATCCTGCTTGCAGGAAGGGCTCTGACCAAAAAGGTCCCAGTTGATGTCAAGTAGGATGTGGTATGTGCCACAATGTCCCCTAGTATGGCACATTGAAGCTAGGAAGTGCAAACCACAGGGGAATAGAAACATACTGCATTGAACCCCAGCCTCTATCAGGCCCACCCAGCACAGCACTGATTTGCTCACGTGAGCAGCCACTCAAGCTAACTCTAGCTTGCTTGTGTGGAGAGCCACTTGGGTTGTTGGCCTCTGAGTAGGATGCTTGACTCCATTGTCGTTTCCGTGGTTCCTTTGGGACTTTATCCCTAGATTGTGCCACACCACTTGTGTGAAGCTGTTGTCGTAGGCGGCCATTTTGATATTGGCCCTCATCAAGATCCTTCTTGAGCTTCTTAATCTGTTTGACAAAATGGATGGTCATAACCACACAAAAAATGGGAAAACCAGCCAAAGCATCCTCACCTCTTCTCCCACCACCTCCTTTTCCCTTGCAAACTCTGTATGCTGTTGATCCAACTGTGTAGGGGATCAGAGTCACCCAACATACAGTAGAAGTATTTTCCTTACCTCATCCTCACATTCCTTCTTTTCACGTTGTAGCTCCCTACACTGCATTGATTTCAGTGACCCACACCATGGAGAGCTCAAGAAAAATGGGGAAACACAGAAGTGTGCATATTCCAGGAAGCGAGTGAGAGTGTATGAATGTATACAATCAATGTCATCCAGGTTAAGAGCACGTACCTGACTCTTTGTCTTATGTGCACTCTTTACCATTCCCAGAAACTTGGTCCTAAGCTCTGGGGATTTGACTTCAGTAGCAATCTCCAGAGCAGTTTCCCACCACTCCTCCAGTTCCTTTCTACTGGCCTCCTCTCCCTCTATGCGGGCTTCAAGCCTACTGATTTGTGTAGACTGAGGTTCTTCGCTGTCAGACCGAATTGGAGCTGCTTGCATGATGGACTAAGAGTAGATGGGGGTACAGAGTCAAAGTGTGAGATCGTAGTCCTCATCACCCATATCCGGTATACCATCATAATAGAGTAACAAAATATTATTATGCAATGTCTAAAACACCAACAGAGGAACGAGCTATTGTCAATCATCACCGGACTGTCAAGCGTCTAAAGGACCTCTTATAGCATAAAAGTCAACGGATTCTCTAAGTACCCCTTGAAGGCAGACAGCCATCTGGCGCCAACAGCACCGTCAACCGTTCTGTGATCTGAGCTCAATGTGACCTTCATTATCTGAGCGGTCTTGAAGCCCTTCTCGGTCTCTGGGGCAGGCACCAGGGTCGGGACAGTGGCGCCAATAGCGAGGATACAAGATTGCGGCGGGTTGATGATGGCAGTAAAGTGGCTGATACCGAACATGCCCAAGTTAGAGACCGTGAACGTTCCACCCTATCAGCGACGTTGGTTAGTTGGGCTAGGTTTGACGTGCGTTAATGGATATACCTGGTATTCCTGGGGCTGCAGCTTGCCATCCCTTGCCTTCTTGGCCAAAGCCTTAGTCTCAGCTGAGATGGTGGCGAGACCTTTTGATCCAACGTCGGTGACGATCGGAGTGATCAATCCTGTTGGGGTCGCGACAGCAATAGAAATGTCAGCCTTCTTCCACCTGTAGGTATCGTTAGCAAATTCAGCAATTCTTGCGCGAATAGAATACAGACTGTCTGATGTATTCTCCCATCCACGAAGTGTTAGCCTCGGGGACGTCGGCGAGTGCCAACCCGACCGCCTTGACAATGAAGTCGTTCACGCTGAGCTTGGAACCCTTGTCAGCAAGCGCCTTGTTGAAGACCTCCCGAAGGTTGACGACTTTGCCCATATCAATGTCGACGGTGAGATAGTAGTGCGGTCGATCGCGCTTGGCCTCAGTGAGACGCGAACCAATTGTGCGCCTCATATTCGTCAACGGAACGTCGGTGTATTCGGACGGAGCGGCGGCCGGCTGGGAAGAGGACACGACGATACTCTCGACGGAGGGTTTGAACTTCTCAACATCCTCACGGATAATCCTCCCGTTGGGACCGGTGCCCTTGACCTTCGCGAGAGGAATTCCACGTTCGAGTGCGATCTTCTTGGCGATGGGAGTAGCGAAGATGATGTCACCGGCGGGAAGCTCGACCTTGGAAGTGGTGGGGGTAGGTTTGGGTTCTTCCTTGGGTTCCGGTGTCTTCTCTTCGACTTTCGATGGCTCGGATTGAGGTTTCGAAGCCTCGGAAGCAAGGGCATCGGCACCCGAGATGTCATCACCCTCCTCACCGATGATAGCGATGGTGGATCCGACAGAGACGCCCTTAGAACCGTCGGGTGACTTCGGGAGAGAATGAGACGTGTTCTCGCGTTCCATGTGGGATACTCACAAGGATTTTTGCGAGGATACCATCCTCCGGCGCCTCCACGTCAATGGTAGCTTTATCCGTTTCCTGGTGCCGAATGTGAGAATGTCAGAGAAGAGTGTAAAAACTGGGGTGCATACAATTTCGAGGAGGACATCTCCAGTGGAATACTTTTGGCCCTCCTTGACCTTCCACTGAGCGATACCACCTTCAGTCATGGTAGGGCTCATCGCTGGCATGGCAAACTTGGACAACGCATTTCTGCGCGCCGAGGCGTGTATTTCTGAAGCGAATAATTAGGCATCCGAGTACACTGCATAGTGAGGAAGTTGACATACGCCGGGAGAGGATACGGGCGAGTTGGGAGGCCATGGTAAGGACCGACGGAGTGGAGGTCAAGGGATGATTTTCCCGAGGGAAGGGTCGGCAGACGTCGGTTCCGCGGAACGAGCCACGGGAGCCAAACACTGACAAACACCCTCCTCCACCTTCCGCCCCCACCATGGATGCTGAGCTCAAACTGCCGGGGCAGCCGATACAAATCCCGCGTGGTCCCGCGCCTCAGCTATCTAATGGACTGTACTCTCGCGACGGCGAGGTCAGGGCCAGTCTAGTCGGAGTCCCCGTTCATCAGGCCTCTGTCCGTGTTCACCAATCCACTTGATCGACTTTCGGAAAATTGAACACCTGCTGGAACACCAGACACTATCTATAAACCGTGTGCGACCGCACCCCCCGACCCCAAACTCTATCGTTCTTGGGACTGTGATACGTTTATCGCCGATGCAAGCAACGGTGTCCATCACTGTTGTGGATGGGATTCCCCTTCCACCTGGCGAGGAGTTTACAGGCGTCATCCGGGTGCAGGACGTGCGTGCGACAGATAAGGACAGGGTGAAGATCGGCGACTGTTTTCGGGGTGGGGATGTCATCAAAGGACTCGTGGTGCGCATACAAGCACCACAACCTGCAGACTTTCATTGATGACTCGATTAGATTTCATTAGGCGATGCCCAGAGCTACTACATTACCACTGCTCGGAACGATCTTGGTGTGATATTCGCCACCAGTGAAACAGGTGTGTCGTTCTTTCCCCGATTGTCTCCCCCCCCGGTCTTTGCTGACAGATGGGCCTTTCAGGATACACAATGCGACCCGCTTCGTGGCAGGAGATGCGGTGCTCAAAGACAGGCAAGATAGAGAAACGGAAATGCGCAAAGCCAGAGGGATTGTAGAATTATTTCCGTCTGTATTTTTGCACCAAAGTCGAGAGTTGGCTGGAAAAGGAAATAAACGTGTTGCCCGTCCAACTTTCTCCCCTCCGTCGTCTTCTTGCCTCCTACCACTCCTCCTGCTCTCCCTGGAGCGTTCGCCGCCTCCGCAGCGACGATGACCGCCGTCCTCTCCCCCACCGACGCCCTCCGCCGCAGCATTCTTTCCCAGGATGACAACCCGTGCGTCAATCGCTACCTCTCTCTCTCCTTGATCTTCCCCTCATTGTTCTCTTCTCTCTAGGTATCCTTCATCTGCGGCAGAATGGAGAGCAAAGTACCAGGAGGTCGCCGACATGCTGACTGAAACACGAGCTGAGCTCGATGAGTTCCAACAGTCCAGCAAGGAGCTTGAGGAGGAGTTGGAAGCAGAATTGGAACGCACAGAAAAGGCCCAAAAGGACCTTGTGGTGAAGGCTTCCAAAGCTGAGAGCGAGAGGGATGAGTGGAAGGTCCGTTATTCTTTGGCTCTGGCGCCCACCCCCGACTCACATGAACACCCACACACAGACCAAGTTCATGTCTCTTCAAACACAACACAATACAACCGTCGCATCTCTTCAGCGTGAGCTAGACCAACTACGCCAGGAGCACCAGAAAGCCAAGATACAGCTACGCGAGCTCGAGCTGGGTAACGACGATCTGGAGCGGAACGAACGGGCCATATCATCGAGCTTACAGGATACCGAAGCTAAATATTCACGCGTGTTGGAGGAGAAGATCCTGCTCGAACATGAATTGCTGGACAAGGCAAACGTCGAGGCAGAATCCCAACGACTACGGGACGAATTGCGAGGTGCGTCGCTTACGTGGCGGGTCTTTAATTTTCTGACACTGATCCCGCTTGCTTTAGATGCGAACGAAGAGGTGGCGATTCTCAAAGAGAAGCTGTCACAGAGAAACTCCCGCTTCTCCGTCGATAGTGCTGAAGAATCCTCCAAGCCCGCTTCGACCCCGTCCACTTCCACCCATACCTCCGATGACGATTTGCTGCGAACTGCACCTCCCCCTGGTATCAAACTCTCCGATCTCACTCCCACGGTTACCACGGTGCCGACAACAAGACCCCGACCGATCTCCCTCAACTCTTCCCACAGTGCCTTTTTACAACGCACTCCCCGCTCTCACATGTCTACTCCCCCCGGTGTCCTTTCCGGCGCTCTCGCACGATCCAACACTACATCTCGCCTCTCCCCCACGCCCAAGAGGCTCAAACCTCCCACACCTCGACCGATCAGCACTCGCAATATCTCCGTAGCCAGCACAAACTCCACCACCAGCGCCGCCACCACTACCTCGAGAAGCAAGGGTGTGCAGATGGTTTCTGAGATGAGGGCCAAGGTTAGGAACTTGGAACAACGCATTCATACTCGCGTCCCAAGACTAAGAATGGGAAGCATGAGCAAGGCCACTGCTCCGGCAATGGCTCAGAGTGACGCCATGACCAATATCTCTGGTTCTTCTACCGGCTACTCAGAAGATCTGGAGAGCACGATTATGGCGAGGAGGTCCGCAGGATCGCCTGAACGCAAGAAGCCTGCTGGTGACTCTGGTTGGGTTTTGATAATGGAAGATTCCCCAATGAAGGACGCTTTGAAGGAAGCCAGGTCATCGAGAGAGTCTAGAAGAGATTCCAATCCGTTCTCCGCGAGCTATCGGGTCCCCCCCTCCTCCTACAATAATAGCACTTCCCCGACATCAATAACAAGCACTCGCAGCTCCAGCGCCCTCAGTCAGAGCGCCAAACCTTCAGGCATCCGTCGGCCTCGTTCGCGCCTTTCGTCAGACGGAAGGACGAGTACATCGACTGTTAGTTCGACCCCCACTTCCGTTTCCCGCCCCTCAACACCTACCTTCCTCCCAATCGCTTCCGCACACCTACACAATTCGACGATCACCACTAAGCGCTCAGTGGGACCTTCCCCTGCACCACAGGTCTCAGGACCACACCCGAAGCGAGGTTCGGCAGGGTTGACATCGTCATCAAACACCCCGTCACCGTCAATGCTACCACCCTCTCAGATGCTGAAATTCAAGCCAAAATCGAAACTCCCGAGCTTGAATCCTCTTGGGCAAAGCAGGATGGGGAAGCCAACAGGTAGAAGGAGTACTGGGCCAGAGTCGCTAAACGTTGAGGCATTGACGGCTTTTGACCTGGGCCGTTCACGATCTGGAAGCACCAGCGCCGCTTATTCTAAGAACAAGAATCCTATATAACGGGGTCCGACGCATTCTCAATCGTCCGAACAGGGACACCTACTGAAAAGGCTCTCCGAAGGGCGTCGTTGAACGTTCCTGTGTCTTTTTCCCCGCCGAAAAGGGCATGGGTGCGACTCCGTCTCTCCTCCGTGGGTCTTCGATCCATTCTCTATTCCGATAAGGCACTATGCTTCCACCTCCGAACTGATTTGGTTAGTGTCCATCTGCAGTTTACCCGCCCCCCTTTCCTGGGACGTCACGGAACCTGTACGACTAACCCTCGCTTTCCTTTCACAGAAAGGGTTTTCTTGGCGCGTATCTCGTCCGTATCTGCAATCACAATTCCTTCCCCTCCACTTATCGTACACGGATCGCGTCTGCTTTCTACGCTAGTAACTTTCACCGTCACGACCGTCCATCTCCTCCCCTCACCTAGGATCCTCAACCCCGCTCCTCCTTCAACGATCCCTACCCTTCCCCCACCGAATCACTGATGCAAAATGCAAATAGGTATAGATGTCTCAGGCGGTTCGCGCGTGCGGGTAGCGTGTACCGATGTACATAACCCTCAACATTCCCTCCTTTTCTTCGTTCTCACAGTGTCGATAGCTGCTATTACTTATTGTAGTTATGTTGAACTTTCACCCCCATTCCTTTTTTTCCTTACCCGGCTGTAGTATTATAATGATTGGATGACATTTTTCACGTCAAGTCGCCTGAGAACTCTCACTGTTGGTGGCGCGATTGTTTGAGCCAGATCAGCGGTTGACACCGTGCATTGCAACACCACCTTCCCCTCCAAACGTAGGAGTACACAGAAAATAAGGGAATCCTATAGGTTGCCGCTGTACACCGAACCCGTAGTCACCTAGAACTGTAAACGCGAATAAGCAAGGCGACCAGCTCAAGGGAAGAAGCGGGGTATGGCGAGGAAACTCACAATCCACAACCAAAACTTTTCCCAGATATTCTTAGGCGGGGGCTCCTCGTACGTATCCGCAATCACCTCATCCAAGCCCGTAACGAAGTCCATATCCTCAGGCTTCACAAACTTACTCTTCATCACGAAACTCGCCACGGCGAACAAGATCGGGGCGAACATCAGTGGGATGTAATAGGTGATGAAGGTGGCCGTGTCCCAGTTCCCGTGAAGGAAGACGGAGAAGCCGCTGAGGAGGAGGATTACGGCGATGGTCGTGGCGCCGTACCATGCCGCATAGGGTTGGAGGGAGGATTTGAATGGGAGGAGACTTCGGTCGAGGCCTTGCGCCTCCCACCCGGCTCGGAAGCGGAGGTACGTCTGGTTGCGAGGGCCCGTAATGTCAATGGCGCGGTTTTGACTCGGGAATACTGAAAAACGATACGCACGACGCAGATCCCGAACCATGTCATCAAACCTGCAATAGCAGTCATGTTCTGGAACCAACCGAACACTAAGAACATAGTAGGTCAGATCATCCGGTGGCGTCCTTTCCCGGTGTGCCTACCTTTTCCTGGACCAGAGCTGATACCCATGAAAGCGATAAGAGAGAACAGAGAACAGAATGTCACAGAGACCCATGGGAGCCCGCTCTTCGATGTCTTTGCAAATACTCTCGGGGCCTGACCGTTCAATGCAAGGCCATCTTAAGGCACAAAAACGCATTAGCCAACTGCTGACCTATGGATGGTACGTAAACCTATAGGGACTTACAAAGGGCTCGCGAAGACGTGTACAGGTCACTCGAAGCGGCAGACCAGGCTGTGTAGTCGTTACCCCTGAGCTTGGGTTCCGATTGCGATTCGATTATGATATGTACACACCAGAGGTGAGGAGACAGGCATTGATCAAGGACGGGAGGCCCTTGATCCCTGCCGTCTTAATGGCAATGACGAAAGGAGATGCGGCAGCGTTCTTCGCGGTGAGGTTGAGCCCATCAGAGTTGGAAGGGACCAAGAGACCGATGACGGTGACACCACAAATATAGAACCTGTACCGATTATCAGTATGGCGCTGGGATAGAAGAGCGACAACTCATACAGGAGGATACGGATGTATACCCCGCGAATGGCCCTTGGCAGGCTACGACGAGGATTCTTAGCCTCCCCAGCAGCGATCTAAATCATCCCCTGAGCCCCATGACGGAAACTACAACGCATGTAGTACTTACAGCGACAATCTCCGTTCCAATGAAGGAGAAGGCAGCTTGGGAAACGACGCTCCACCATCCGACGAATCTACCGGTGGTTCCAGGAATTTTATGGTACTGAACGAATGGGCCGGGGTCTTTCCAGTAACGGAATCCAATTCTGAAACAAAAAAATGTCAGAATTTTCAGCATTCCATCCGGAACGGTGTCACTTTGCCTGTCGTGACTTGGGCCACCCCCGAGGTCAAGGATGATGCCGAGGATGATGAGGCCCACGATGGTAATGACTTTGATGGAGCTGTAATGTAATGTGACCACCGGTACCGGTCGGTCGGTCGGTCGATAGAATGGTTTCGAAACCGCGGGTTCACTCACGCGAAGACAAACTCGGCCTCTCCGTATGCGCCTAGAGCACTTTGATGAGCATACAGGGGGATCCCATTGATCGGACACAAAGCACACACCGGCACCAAGCATATTGATGAGAATAACCACGACCATACATACCGTGATCCAGACCGCGGGGCTGATCACGCTGTTCCAATACCCGATGAGAATCGCGGCAGCGCTGTGGGGTGACCGAAGTAAGTCAAACCGGGGAAGGAAGAGTACAGGCGCAAACAAACCTCAATTCAGCCGGTAAGATGATCGTCCAATTGTACCAATAATTCCAACCGAGGAGGAAACTGAACCCCTTGGAAACATAGCGTTCGGCCATGGTAATATGTCCACCAGCGATGGGGAGGTACGACATCATTTCGCCAAGCGAGACCTTCAAGCGAATGGTCCATCAGTCGTGTTCCGTCGAACACTCATGGTACTGAGGTGAGGCGTACCATCACGGCAAATGTAATAGATCCAACAAAGGCATAACCGAGCAGAAGGCCAATGGGACCTGCGTGGAACGATGAAGGATGAGGGTGGGTGTAGCGTCAGGAGACCGGAGGGTGGGGAACAGGTTACGCACCTCCATTCCTGAGGGCGGTGGCAGTGCCGAGAAACAGACCTTATGGACGGTAGATGAATTAGGGGGTCCCATTCCCAGCCCTGGGAAGATGAAACAGGGCGCACCTGTGCCGATGACGCCTGAAAGCAATTACACATGGTTAGAACGACCGTTTCGAAGCTGAATGCTTGGGACGAGTTTGTATGACGAACCTCCAATTGATATCATGGCGATGTGGCTAGTCACACGAGGGTAAATTGGTTGTCCACGACGTACGCTCATGAAGAGGTAGGGTCTCACCGCTGTTTCATTTGCCTGACACCCAGTAAACAAATGTTCGTCAGGCATTCTTTTGATAATAAACGAGCGGGCGTACCTCTTGAGCGACTCCCCGGGACGTCCAGAAATAGACCCCGAGTCAGTGGGATCAGAGCCCTGGTGCTTCGAGCCGTCATGGTGCTTTTCAGAGTGGAAATCCATGGCGGGGAGCGCAACAGGCGGGCGAGGGAGAAGTGCTCGTCGAAGCTGTGAAGGGGGGATCAAAGAACCTAGCTGGTCTTTATATGGAACCGGAGCGATAACGAATTCGCCAAATTCGTATGGAGCTCACCCACCCTATGGGCACATGCGAGATCAGTATGATGGAAGGTCGAGAAGGGCAGCGTGATTCCCCGAGATCTCCAGCGTCTCCCTCGCGTTTTGGGCGCACCTACTGGGTGGTGGGTAGGCCCCATTGGCAATCGAAGGCGGCATTCCAGGTCTCCGTGGTGATTCCTCCACACTGCTGGACGCTCGGTGGAACATCGACACGGCTGCGCGAAGGCTCCGGCTCGCACATCTCCCTGAATCCACGTGACAGCAAGCGGCACCTGCTCATTTTTTCAGGCTCGCCGCGAAATGTTCCCTCCCCCCCTTTGCAGCACGATGACAGGCGTTTGCCTGGCTCCGTGGCGTCTCCAAGTTCACGACGGCCGGGGGCGGGAGTGATCACGAATGCGATCGGCCTGACACGAGGAAGGATTACCAAGGTATGCAAAGGTTGTGCGGGGGTAGGTTATGACCAATGCAGTATTACGGAGATTGTTGGGCGACCTTTTCACGCTGAGTCGCTCGGGACCTCTCGCCGTTCGTGGCGCGGATGAGGGTTGGCGCGTGACCACTTAGACAGGCCAACCTTCATCGAGACCTACACCAGTGAGGAACGGGAGTGGAGGGCGACGGGAGATACGAACCCCCTTGCCAGCTTCCCTCTCAACGACAGCAACCGACAGGAAGCGTTCTTTCGGGCGGTAGAGGAGTTGACAAGATACGGGGTGATTACCCCGCGTGGGTGTCATTTATCCTCCACCCCTCGTACGTGCTAACGACTGTTCGGCAGGCTCGTCCGCGTGTTTCTCGCTGCGTATACGGCCGCGTACGCTATCATCATGCCTGATCACTTATTTCCCGACGGGTCGCCCCACCCCCCCACAATCATCGAAGTGGCGACACCCCGGATGTTCGTATTCCATTGCTCGCGTCCTCCCCCGTTCCCCTAAACAATCTCCCCAGGCAGGCCACAAACATGTCCAGGATATCAGCCAGAAAACAACCTCCGGCTTCAACCATGTTGTACAAAACCAAGACATTCAAGAAATGGCCCACTCTTGAGCTCGGCGATGTAATCTTGCACACTCGTCCTGGATCCAACGAGCGGTTCGAATGCACGGTGGTGGATTCCGGTACGAGCAAGGCTAAGGGCGACTGGTTTCTTGTCAGTTACGCCGGCAACCCTGGTGTGGAGGTCAAGCTAAGTGACTCGGAGATGGGTGAGATCTTAGCGCAGCGTATCACGGTGACTTAACCTATTCTGGTCCTCGGTCCTTCCTACACAACATTCGCGGGTCCCGACACTTCAAAATGTGGATGTACACTGCCGATACGTGTCGTAATAATCTTACTTTGAGCACCGCTAGGGAAATTCTGAAGAATTCCAACTAATGATCCTCATGCGTCCGTAGCATGGACCGCCGCTGCAGCGTAGGGGTGCGGGAGCCCCAAGGTTGACACAACAACCCCGCCGACGCATAATGATTGCTCGGCGTATTGATATTGAATGTTGAACGATGGGCACAAACCAGCACGAAATGACCCACAAGCCACGAGCACCCAAGGGTCGCAGCCGCCGGGAGTGTCCTAGGTTGCCGCTGAACGTTCTGAGTTTATGATCATCTAGAACTGTGAACAGGAATAAGAAAGTGGTCAACTCCAACGGGAAGAAGCCTGGCACGACACTCACAATCCATAACCAAAACTTTTC
>Ga0307509_10003450_pt1 | contig 23966 bp, 33 predicted proteins | sample 10_EM_MG_FD_202245 | JGI IMG/M metagenome (GOLD analysis project Ga0307509, IMG submission 202245) | Populus trichocarpa ectomycorrhiza microbial communities from riparian zone in the Pacific Northwest, United States - 10_EM | ecosystem: Host-associated > Plants > Roots > Unclassified | place... | reverse complement strand
AGCCAGCCTCTCGGGACATACTCTACCGTGATAAGACTCATACCTCTAGAGTCCAATAACAACCCATAGTAATGCTACAAATCAAGGGGAGAAGGTCCGGGCTGGTTACTGAGGTATTTGTCTTGAATGCACCCTGGCCTTCTGAGACTACCTGAGTACCACTAGGAAGTCTACCCTACTACCCGTAGGTTAGAATAGACATTTAGGTGCCCGAGAGACCATATATGGGCGACCACCATTTTGGCGGTTACCCATACTCCCCATATATATCCTGCGCACGACATTCAGTCGGACAGACAGCGAGGACGTATACGGTGTTACGGCAGCTGCTCCAAAGACCTCTTTTAACTAGCAAACGAGCAACTATGCAGCCGCCTGCCTATGACGCGCGGTCCCAACGCTGGGGCCAGAGGGGGGTGTTAGCTAAACCCGCCCAAGTTCAATAATATGTTCGGGCCACTCTTACACAGGCGGGGGGCCTCCCATGCAGATGCATATGCGCTCATGAACATCTACGAGCCCATAGAATGGGAGGCAATCGACCTCTAAGTTCTAGGATGACTTTGCTGGTGAAGGTAGGGTAACTTGGACTCCTCGGTTGGGTAACTGGGGTCCATGCGCATAATGACCATATTCCCAAGGTAGGGTAACTTTGCCCTCTTATGCCATTAACCACTCCGGAAGTCCTCCAGTTGACCACAAAAGTCGTCTCAGAGGTCCATGTAACATTCCCATAATTCTCTTTACCTTATGTGAATGTTCTCCCGAAAGGTTACCCTGCCTTATAGAGTACCCAAGGCTACTCAACCATTTCCTAGACTTTGTCCTAGGTTAACCAGCTATTTGTATACGAAACCATACCACCTCTGGTTACCACATGGTATACCATTTGGGCTAAGGTGGTAGTTATTGTAGCTACCTATGGTAGGGTCGTTACAACCTGGTAGCATGGATCAAGTCATTCCTCTCCAAACGCCACTGCTGGCTTATCTTCCAAGTTGCCCCTAGGATATGCTGCCCAGTGGCGGTTGGTACCCCCCAAGGCTCCCCTATTTCTCCCCTTCTGTTTGTGCTTTACATTGCCAGCCTCCATCCAACAATTCCTCAGGTTCTCGCGATCTTGTTCGTCGATAATCTCACCCTGACAGTCCGCTTGGACTCTGTTCTGTCGAATATTCACAGTCTCCAACACTTCTTCTGCGTCATCTAAAGGCAGGGTGCGGACCTGGGGCTCGCTTTTTCCTTCCCCAAAACTGAACACATTCACTGGAGAACACCGAAGGACCGCCCACATGTTTCCGTTGCCCCAATAGTGATCAACGACATGCTTTTCTCACCATCTCAAGCCGTAAGTTGGCTTGGCTACTGGCTTACCCCCACGATCCAATCCTCCACCCACTTCCGAAGACGGCTGGGGCTTGCCCAGGCTTCTTTCACTACAGTTTAACAGCTCAGGGCAGCTGGCAAAGGCCTCTCCTCTTGGTGCAATAGAGAGTTAGTCTTTGGCACCATCCTCCTAATCCTCACCTATGGCAGTGACCTCTTTACCCCGGACGTGACCACACTTAAGACACTAAACTCCTTCTGGCACGGAGTACTCCAGTGGCCAACTAATTGTTTTTACACCACCTCCCATGGCACTCTGTACCGGGAAGGCTCTTTACCACCCATCTCCTCCATCTGTAGACACTGTCGCCGGTCAGCTGCCCTCCGCCTGGTCTGCGCTCCTTCAAAATTCAATCCTGCCACCACTCGGATACCTGAGTCTGTACTCACATGGGACCAGGGACGTTCTGATGGATGATCATCGTTTTCTTCTCCGATGCTCCTCTAAAGCTGTCCACCGTACCTCATGGCTTCGCCCAGCGGTTAATTCCACCAAGCACCTACCTTTGGACTCTATATGTCACGAGATTTCCGACCTCATTGCGGAAATCCCCATCCTCCCTCTCGCATCAACCGACCTGGTGACCCTACCTCTGGACAGGGAACCGTCGGTCACCTACCAAGCCCTCAATGCTCCTCTTGAACAGCTACTCCTCGCCGACTGGCTAAGCTTAAGCCCGCCAGTTCCTCCGTCATACCTTTACAGTGCCTGCCTTACTTCTCACGCCTTCACTGGCCTTCCCCAATTTATATGCGGCCACATTCACCAGATGCGCACAGGTGCCAGCCACCTTGTTGCCCATACCTCCTGGAGGAACAGAGTTTCTAGCACCCTTTGCCCTTTTGAATAGGAGGACGACCAGTCCTTCCAGCACGCGATTCTCCTCTACCCTGCTAAGGCCCAGCCTCATCTCGCCTATCTCTCAGGTGTGCATGACATTGGTCCCGACACTCCCCTCTGGCTCTCAGTTCCCCTCCTTAGATGGTTGGCTGAGTATCTCTACTGTACTCGCACAGGCTTCCCTCCGGCCATGTTGGGTATCCGCGCTAGTACTGTTGACCCTGAGTCGGGATCGGACACAGACAGCGTCTAGCACCTTGAAACTCCCTAACGTGGCCACGGCCTTCTGGGTATGGCTACTCTTATCTCCCCTGCTCGAGTTTCTCTTCAGGGTATTTTCTTTTTTGTTTGATGAATTTCTTTCGTTCCTTGTTGTTTCCGACTGTGAGCAAGTAGGGCTGGGAGGTTTTATTACTGATGAATGTTTTTCTTCTGAGTTTTAGGAAGGATTTTACTTTACTTTCTTTTGTCAGTCATCAATGGTGATGTGACAGGGTTCTGATGATCCCCCTTGGAGAGTTTTGTACGCGTTGTTTGAATTTTTGTTGTTTCTTTTGTTAGTTTTTGGAAATAAGGTTTTTTATATGCCATAGCGCGAGCTGCATGCAGGATTATTTATGTAAATCAATAATCACATGATTCAAAGAAAAAAAAGAAAAAAAAGAAAAAAAAAGAAAAAAAGGTACAAAGACACATCCTCCGTCTCCTCTACACACCCAGCGATTGAAATCTCAACACCACGAGATTATCACCACTTTATCAAACTCCACCCACCGCCATGGGTTCGTCCTAGGGGTTGGAGGGCATCTCCCCTTATCTTCTCCTGCCCTTGGGTTTATCCCCTTGGGCATTCTTCACTCTGGGTTGATGGATTTCGTCTTCTTTGATGATGTTTCCTCCTTCTACCCCGCTTCTGCTCTTCCTCGCAGAGAGTATTTGCACGGTTGGCAACACTCTCCTCAACGCCCATGTTACAGATGGCCGGGTACGCGGTTTGCAGTAAGAGAAAACATTTCAACAGGCCATGGTCGATTTCTCTACTCTCTTTCTCTTTAAGAGTCTGCCTAGTCAAGACATGAACGCGTCTCCAATAGTTTATACGGCACAGAGTTGGGTCTACCCCTCTTTCTCCTCCTCCTTACACGGTCAGATCGGCTGGCACCCTACTGCTTCTCAACTTTTTTGGCTAGTACCCACAACTACTTAGCTAGTACCCATAACCACTTCTTTACCATTCTGACTATGACCACGGTCCATCACAGCCTGCCTCTGGGAGGATAGTATTGCACTATCTCCTTCCTCTTTTTTGAGTGTGTGGCCAAGATAGCTGGCCCGTTTGGACTCCCCAGGACTTCAATTATGCCGAGCCTGGCCACCCTCATGCTATTTGCACAGGAGCTTTTCAGGTGGTTACGGCTTTGTTTGATTTTTCTTTTTTCTTTTTGTCCGGATGAGTGTGCCATGGGTTTTCCTGACTCTTCCTGCGTGTTCTTTGATTTGATTCCTTTCGTCCATCTTCTGACCGAGACAAGGGTTTCTTGTTGGGGGCGAGATGTGCGGTTAGTTCCACCCCAGAGGGACTTGGAGGGTTGGCTTTTTCCAAGGGGTATTGGAGGTTTTTTTATGCCATATCGCGAGCTGTATGCAGGATTTTGTATCTTAAAACAATAATCATATGATTCCAAAAAAAAAAAGAAAAAAAGAAAAAAATGGTACAAAGACAGCACGCTCCGCGCCCTATATTTTCCTCTCACTTAAAATACTTTCCCCATTCGGCCAACGTAAACCTCAGGGTTTGGTCTTTATTTCATCACGATACATTTCTTTTTGTTTTTCACTTGGACTTCATTTTCGAGTGAAATATATATTTCACCTTTGCTGAGAGGATTTGAACCCCTGGAGAGTCAAACTGGTAGTTTGACTTTACTTTCTCTCTCCCTGTCCTCCCTGTCCTCTGGCCTGGCATGCTGGCCTCGCCCTGATGTCGTCTACCCCTCTCGCTTCCACTGGTGCAGGCCCAGCCTCGGCTGTAGGTCCTCCTCGCTCTGCCTCCTCCCACCAGGACCTTAGGGCTGATCCAATCTCTCGCTCGCCGTCATCCCAGTCCAGTCATGCCTCTCTCTCTGGGGAGGCTGACAATGTCGCCAATATTCTTGAGCACGCTGCCAGGCGCGCTCGCCTTGACCCGGCTTCCTTCTCCACTGTCTACAATGCCTCTGCCACTACCTTTCCCGATAGTCAACTTGCCATCGCCCCATTTTTCGCCCAACTTATTGCCATGGTTAATAACCTAGGTGCCTCTGGTACCTTCCTGACTTCGCAGGTTGAGGCCCTCACCTCCGCCCAGGCAGAGCCGTGAGCCACCCCCTCACCACCAGCCACATCCACCCAGGAGGCGTTCCTCAAGGATTTGTCCTCTCCTGTTGCTGCTCTCTCCTCCCACCGCACCACACAAGTGGCTCCCCCTCCGCCTCAAGCCCCTCCTCCTCCCGCCCTTGCTGTCTAAGCCAAACCTGCTCAGCAGAAAAAGAAACTCGCTACCCGCCTCTCGTCTCGCACGGTCGCCGCTCCAGATTTTCCCCTCCTTTTCGAGGGAAATGGTATGGCAACCTGGACACGTACACTAAATGCCCCCCGACTCACCTCAAGCGGCTATCCTTTTTGCCTCACGACATCCCCATTCGGAGGAAGCCAAACTCTACTCCGCGCGATACCCAGCCACCTCACTTTTCCATACTGGTCCCCCCCCTGGTTTCACAGTCTCTGATCCCCCGCAGCCCCAAGAACAAACCTGAGCACTGGTTACTAGGAAGGGCGCTGAGGGCAAGAAAAATGCCACTGTAGCACAAGTCGCTGCGTCAAGTAAGAGTAGTGTCCCCAAAGGACCCCCACCGCTCCCAGCTGCACAATGTCGTTTCTTTGCCCCGCACACCTCCACCCCCCCGAATGGTTCTTTCATCATGACTGCTACCCTCCCTGACAGCATGGCCGCTGTAGTTAAAGAACCCAACTGCTCTCTACCCTTGTCCCTTACTGCCTCAGTCAATCGCAATGGTGCTGTTACCCTCACAGCCAACTCATACACACCATCTTCTTCCTACTCCCCATTTTTTGATGCCACGAGTAAAAAGCTCAATCAGAGTTTCCCTGTTGGATATAACTCATTTCAGGTTTTTAGGGCGGCACCAACAAGTGTTCAACTCCTCATTCACAATCTTCCTCTCTCTATTCTTCCGAACAAGGCTACTGACCTCTCCCCTCACTCCTTGAATCAATCAGCAATGCTATTGACGTTCCCGTATTTGGGGCTAGATTCTTGCAGTCACACCCGGCGAAATGGGCCGAGAAGCGCACAACCTCGGTGGTTGTGCCAGTCGACCCACTTCATGTTTCCCGGTTCAGCAAATCAATCCGACTGTTCTCCCGCACCCGCAAGGTCACTCCCGCCTACTCTGCTTCCAAGTCCACCCAGTGCAGAAAGTGCTGGTGCTTTGGTCACTCTGCTCCTTTATGCAAAGAAGAGGCACAAGGTTGCCCAATCTGCACTCTCCTCCATCACAGTTCTGCCCACAGATGGGCTAACCAAAGCTGTCCAAAAGAAGGCTTTGAGAAGTCTGTCGTAGGATGCTGCAATGCCTCCACTCCTCTCTGCATCAACTGTGGTGGCCAGCACGCCTCCTTTGGTGGCACCTGCCGTGTTCACCACGAAATCCTCTCCTCTCTCCGTCCTCCTAGGGACCAAGATATTCCTGATGCCCCTGATGCGGGCCAGCCTCAAACTACCCCTCAGGGTCCAACCGCTCCTCCAAATATGCCGGCTACGCCTGCCTGGCGTGGCCCTCGCTCTCCTCCCTCCAGCGAATCTACCCAACCCAAGACTGTTAAACTTGTTCGCAGCGCTTCCGCCCCGTCTAACCTCGCCGCTCCTCTCCCCTGCAGGAACCTCTTTGGTGCGGGCAGCACCCGCTTCAGAGCTAGCACCGGTGCCGACTGGAGTGAGCTCGCCCCGACCGACGTCGATATAGATCTTTAAATGTCGTCAAACCCAGTCCCAACACAGAGTCCTTCACCATTCCAATCTTTTTCTTACCCCAGTTGTTTAAATCTTTCCATTGTTCAGCATAAATGTCTCAGTTGCAGTAATGTTTTTCAAACTCTTTTTACGTTTTTTACTTCTGGAGAAAGCTCTCCTCATATCGTTGCTCTTCAGGACATTCCACTTTGGAAGAATTGTCCTCCTGTTGTTCGCAATTATAAAGGTTTTTTTCCCCCTGCACCTGACAGTTATAAACGCCGAGTTGCAACCTACGTTCACGAAAGGCTTTCAAGTGTTATTTCTATTCTTCCGTTGGTTTTTGAAAGGGGCGACCTCATGGCACTTAACTCTCACTCCCCTAGGGACTTTTTGATTCTTCTGATAATTTGTTTCGCTTGTACAATGCCTACTCTATCCCTAGTGGCCACCATAGGTCAGTTTCTCCCTCTGATTTATTCCCCCAACATGACTTTCGGACACTAGTTGTCAGGGACCTCAACATTCATCCCCCGCTTCAGACACGATTCGTTGTTTCTCCGACTACGATCAGTTTATCAGTTCTCCCAATTTCCACAGGGCCTCAGCCTTGCTGTTTTCTCTTCTCAACATACCAGGGGTCTAAACGAGATTCCCCTTCACCACCAACCACCCCCCTGCAGTCCTTGTCCTATCTTTCGCCAACTCTGGTTTGCTCCCTTATTTTTCCTCCTGGAACTCCTCCCTCTGTCCAACAGGTCCAGACCACATCGCCCTCTCAATTGTGCTTTCCACCACGCTTTTGTGGCCTCCGCCCAGAGGCCTAACCTAGAAGCACACGGACTGGGACCACATCTCTCCCCTTCTCGCCGAATTGGAGCTCGCTGCCCCACCGGCTCTCCCCACTCCACACACCCTTGACCTCTGGTTCAACGACTTCCTTGCCAAGATCACACATCTCATCACCTCCAACACCCCATCGAAATGCCCATTCTCCTACTCCAAACAGTGGTGGACCTCAGAACTCACGCAGCTTTGCCGCATTCACCACCACACGACACGCCTTATAAGAAAGAATCAGGCCTCCCCCGCCCTGGTTCGCCTAGCTAGGGGCACCTATTTCAAGGCTATACAATCCACTAAGAGAGTGCACTGGTCCCAGTTCCTGGCTGATGCCGACTCACGATTGGTATAGGATGCCCGGAGAATTGCTGCTGGCAGGGCTCCGGACAGTTTCCCAGCACTTGAAAATGCCTCCTCTCGCACCGAGATCAACAAGACACTTCTTCAACACTTTTGTCCGCCCAGACCCTCACCTCCTCCACCTCTCATACTTCCTGCATTTAAGAATGTTAGCCCTGTTTCACCATTAGAAGTGTCCTCAGTGCTTCGAAAATCCTCTAATACATCCGCCCATGGCCCAAGCGGCATCCCTTACCCTATCTGGAAGCGAGTCGACAAGGCCAATGAGCGGCTCCTCCCCTCTCTTTTTACTCCTCTTCTTACCCCCAGATATTACCCTCAGGCCTTGAAGAAGGCAAATGGCATTGTCCTGGACAAACCAGGCAAACCTGACTATCGCACACCTTCTTCCTTTCGTATTATAGTCCTACTCAAAACCGTCTCCAAGATTCTTGAAAGACTTTCTGCTCTCCAGCGCGCTGCAGCCGCCTGCTCCCTTGGCCTCCTACATCCCAATCAGTGTAGATCTCTCGCTGGTCTTGGCTGTTTCGACGCTGTCGCTACCCTCAGCCATGAAGTACGCTTACTGCAGGCTGCTTCTCTCAAAGTGTCAACTCTCTTCCTGGACGTGAAAGGGGGTTTTGACAATGTCTGTGGTAACAAGCTGGCTGGTATGCTCACCAAAGAAGGGGTATCCACTTACCTTGTGGCATGGATCAAGTCATTCCTCTCCAAACGCCAATGCCGGCTTATCTTCCAAGGCGCCCCTAAGGTCTTCTGCCCAGTGGCGGTTGGTATCCCCCAAGGCTCCCCTATTTCTCCCCTTCTGTTTGTGCTTTACATTGCCAGCCTCCATCCATCAATTCCTCAGGGTCTCGCGATCTCGTACGTTGATGAGCTCACTCTGACAGTCGGCTCGGACTCTGTTTGGTCGAATATTCGCATTCTCCAACACTTCTTCTGCGTCATCCAAACGCAGGGTGCCGACCTGGAGGTCACTTTTTCTGGCCCCAAAACTGAACTCATTCACTGGAGAACCCTGAAGGACCGCCCAGATGTTTCCTTTGCCCCAATAGTGATCAACGACATGCTTTTCTCACCATCTCAAGCCGTAAGGTGGCTTGGCTACTGGCTTACCCCCACGATCCAATCCTCCATCCACTTCCGAAGACGGCTGGCTCTTGCCCAGGCCTCTTTCACTACAGTTTGACAGCTCAGTGCAGCTGGCAAAGGCCTCTCCTCTTGGTGCAATAGAAAGTTAGTCTTTGGCACCATCCTCCCAATCCTTACCTATGGCTGTGACCTCTTTACCCCAGACGTGGTAACACTTAAGAAACTCGACTCCTTCTGGCATGGAGTGCTCTGGTGGACAACTAATTGTTTTTACACCACCGCCCGTGGCGCTCTCTACCGAGAAGCCTCTTTACCCCCTATTTCCTCCATCTATAAACACTGTCGCCGGTCAGCTGCCCTCCGCCTGGTCTGCGCTCCTTCAAAATTCAATCCAGCCACCGCTCGGATACTTGACTCTGTACCCACATGGGACCAGGGACGTTCTGCGGACAATCATCATTTTCTTCCCCGAGGCTCCTCTAAAGCTGTCCACCTTACCTTATGGCTTCGCCTAGCAGTTGATTCTGCCAAACACCTACCTTTGGACTCTATATGTTACGAGATTTCAGACCTCTTTGCGGAAATCCCCATCCTCCCTCTCGCCTCTACCGACCTTGTGCCCCTACCTCTGGGTAGGCAACCGTCAGTCACCTACCAAGCCCTCAAAGCTCCTCTTGAACAGCTACTCCTCGCCGACTGGCTAAGCATAAGCCCGCCAGTTCCTACGTCATACCTCTACAGGGCATGCCTTACTCCTCATGCCTTCCCTGGCCTTCCTCGGTTTATATGCAGCCGCATTCACCAGATGCACACAGGTGCCAGTCGCCTTGCTGCTCATATCTCCTAGAGGAATCGAGATTCCAACACCCTCTGCCCTTTCTGCGAGGAAGACGACAAGTCCTTCCAGCACGCGATTGTCCTCTGCCCTGGTAAGGCCCAACCTCGTCTCGCCCATCTCTCAGCTGTGGATGACATTGGTCCCGACGCTCCCCTCTGGCTCTCAGTTCCCCTCCTTAGAGGGTTGGCTGAGTATCTCTACTCTACTCGCACTGGCTTCCCTCCAGCCATGTTGGGTATCCGCGCCAGTACTGTTGACCCTGGGTCAGGATCGGACTCAGACTGCATTTAGCACCTTGAAACACCCTAGCTTGGCCACGGCCTTCTGAGTATGGCTACTCTTATCTCCCCTGCTCGAGTTTCTCTTCAGGGTATTTTCTTTTTGTTTGATGAATTTTCTTTGCTTCTAGTTGTTTGCGACGGTGGACAAGTAGGGCTGGGAGGTTTTATAACTGATGAAGGTTTTTCTTATAAGTTAGGGGAAGGATTATACTTTAATTTCTTTTGTTAGTCATCGATGGCGATGCGACAGGGTTCTGATGATCCCGCCTGGAGAGTTTTGTACGCATTGTTTCAATTTTTGTTCTTTCCTTTCTTTGTTTTTGGAATTAAGGTTTTTTATATGCTATAGTGCCAGCTGTATCCAGGATTTTGTACCTAAATCAATAATCACATGATTCAAAAAAAAAAAAAAAAAAAGCAAAAAGGTAAAAAGAAAGCATTCAGCTTTAGCGCTATGGCAAACAAAAACTTTATCCTCCTTACCCCAGGAAACATCCAAACCCCGTAGTGCCTCTGGTTTGAGACCAACCGTACATCTCGCCCATCGCCTAACCAGATCCTATGAACATACTCGTACATCCGAAGGAAGTAGAAAGGAAAGAAGCAAGCAGGAAAGAAAGGAGAACCCTTAGTGACATCTCTGAAAACCATAAGGTGAACAAAGGGAATGTATAAACCCCTGACACAGGAACATTACGTCTGATAAGTGAAGTGTATCAGCCTGAGCTAGGAAATGCAAGTATGGACCTGCACACCGGAGCGATGCTGGGCGACGAAGCGGTGCCCGATGGCAGGATGGCAAGGTGGATGGAGGTGACTCTGATGAGGGGTCGCCGGAGGGTGTGCCAAAACGGCATTAGCGACGGCCAAAAGGACGGGCGTAACTGATGCAGGGTTTTGATATAGTGACTAAAGATCGACCACAGAAAAGGGGCCAGTAAGGTGCCAGCTGAAAATGTGGAGAGAGGGGAAAGGGTGTAGCTGTAACCGAGCAACAGGACGAAGACCAAGAGGGTGGTGGGGAAGGATAGGGAGGGGAAGGCAATTCAAACGCTTGAGACGACCGACTAGAGTGACCGTGGCCGATGCTTTTGCGAATGCGAAACGTAGACGAGATGCTGAAGTTACTAACCGAAGTGTTCCCCGACAGGACCACATAGCCGAGAGGGAAAGGTTCTTCCCAAAGGGCTTGGAGAGCTCAGCGCCCACTGTGAACGAAGAGAGTGAAACGCCGACCGTGCAAAACCTAAGCCAGGTGCAAAGGAAGTGCAGGGTCAGGGGGGAGAACCGAACTTCATGAGCGGGAGTCAACGATGAACAGGAACAAGAACCCCGTGGAGGAGGGGGTAGACCCCAAAGGGAGAGCAGGGGTGATAGCATCACTCCCCTAGGCAGAAGCCATCAAGGTGGAGGAGAGGGGGTGGTGGTGGATCCCACCATGATTTCCCTGGTGTTGAGATTTCAATCGCCGGAGGTGGAGGGGAGATGGTTCATGCTAACTACTGTGACTGTTTTTTCTTTTCTTTGTTTTTCTTTTTTTTTTGAATCTCGCTTATTTATTGTTTCTATCTGGGGGGAAATGCACACTTGTGCCCACTCCCCCAGTACTAGGTACAACGGACTTTCAACCAAGCACGGGCCACGTAGTCCAAAACCTCCACCTACAGTCCATTCCGCCATCCCCAAGCTAAAGCCCTCTGACCCTGCCCGACAGAGAAACCCCCGCCCGGTACTATGGGTAGAAACTACAAGGAGATAAGAAAGCGGGCCTGAAAGCCACGAACCAAAAACCCCCGCGGAAGCCTTGCCTAAAAGAAAAACATCCCCAATCGAATAGTGACACAACCAACAAAGGAATACAAACCCACTCCCCCTAGCTAAACAACCTATAAGCTAAACTGTAGTAAAGCCCCACCTGGCCCAGCTCCCGAGGGAACAGGGACTCCTGAATAAAGGGTCTCGGGGACACAACGAGGGGAGAAAAGCTCCCGGAGGCATATAGCCCCGCCAGCCGAGCCTCAGGAAGCGCAGCTGAGTTCGAGAGAATGCTGCCAAATGGAGGGAGGCTCCTGGCAGTCGGAGGAAGATCCGGTCGGCCATTCCGGGAAACGGAGCCGGGAAAGAAAGGATAACATAACTCCCCTAGTCCGTGGACATCAGAAGGGAGACAGAGGCTGGGGGTGGGCATAGAGCGACGAGCAGTAGGGTGCCAGCCGATCCAAACGTCAGGGAGGGGGAGGGCGGAGGGCTAACTGACACGAGAAGTGCGAGAAAGGGGGAGGGCGGAGGGCTAACTGACACGAGAAGTGCGAGAAAGGCCAACGGAACCGCGGTCAGGATGTTTTTTGTAAGGTCTGACCGTACCAGCAGAGCACAAAGGAGATAGTGCAATACCAGAGAGCAGTGCCACCGGTGGCAGCTACTTTATCAATCGACCGAGACTAAAGACCGACCGTTGATGGGTGAGGGGTTGCCGGCCGTCCAGGGCTGCCTAAGTGAGCCCGAAGAGGAGGGGGTAAAGGCAGACTGAACCAACCCCTAGGAACAAGCTCACCAGGCCTGACCATCAGAAGGGAAAGGAAGAGGGGAGGGAGGTGGTTTCACTCAGACAGAGGCAATGTGGCATGTCTGAGGAGAGGGGGGTGGATGGAAGTGACGATGAGTTCTCATGGTATTGAGATTTCAATCGCCGGAGATGTAGAGAAGACGGAGGATGCTAACTAACTACTGTGACCGCTTTTTCTTTCTTTTTTTCTCTTTTTTTTCTTTTTTCTTTTCTTTTTAAATCATATGTTCATTGTTTCTACGGTACAAGAAATGACATGCATCTTTAGCGATATGGCCAAAACATAACCGAAAATCAAACGTAATAATCAAGAAAACAAATAATCGTAACCAGTTCCTCCAACGCGAGCGATAAGCGTCGCACAGCCGCCTTAGGTATATAAAGGAAAATTAGAGATCGCCTAGCTAGTCTTGAGGGCCAGGGGCGGGTAGGGCGGTAGAGGGGAGGAGGGGGTTTGGAGGGGGAGCGTGGAGGGAGGGAGCAAGTGGGGGCATTCCGGGAGGGAAACCAGTGGCAGGGGTGCGCATGAACTCAGCCAGCGTGACGAGCAGCTGTTGGTCGGACCAGATTGGAGCCTCAGGGGCCAGGTCCGAGACCCCCAGGAGGAGGCTAGATCTCTGACGGGCGGACGAGGGGCACCAGAGGATGGCATGTTCGAAGGTTTGTGGCGCCTCGGAGCACAACGGCAGGAAGGGGCGGCATCATGATCGTCCCACGAGGGGTGAGCCGAGAGGTAACTTTTCCCAGAGCGCATCTGGTGTATCCTCCCCGCGACAAACTTACCCAAACCCATAAAGAGATGGGGGCGTGTTGAGGGCGGATATGGGTAGTATGGAGGAGCTGGGGTGGCGGACCCGTCGGAGAGGAGGAGTTGTTTAGCCCTCAATTTGAGGCGGGCGTACGATAGAACAGCCCTGGGGACTGGGGGTAGGTAGTCTGTCAAGTGGAGGGAGATGGGTTGTAGGGTGACCACGTCGTGTATAAGGGGGATGGCCACATTGGCCAAGGCTGTGATGGCGTTATGTCGATACCTTGGGTTCTTGGTCTTGTCCGGAGCGGAACGCCAGTCGAGGTTGAAGAAGAGAGAGGGTTGGGAGGTAATCTTCCCAGGTGCTAGTAAGGGGGCACGGTGGGGCGAGAAGGAGGGAACCGTCTTCGGGAGTCATGGCGAAGCCGGATTTATCTCAAGAGGGGAGCAGATGAGCCTTAGGCCGGCGAGGCTCCGCTGGTGGCGTATAAGAGCAGGCAAAGGGTGGAGACAGGCTTCCCTGTGCAAACATGTTTTGTTGGTGGTACAGAAACAATTGGTGATCCACCTACAGACCGGTCGCCAAAAGACGGACATTGGGTTCAGGATGGCCGGGGGGGGGCTCCCTAGCACAGATCCGTACAGGAGAATCGGGGCCAGGAGCGAGCGTGCTAGGGGTAGACAAAGGTGGGGAGGGAGGCCCAGACCCGGGGGGGAGAGGCGGCAGATAGTCACTAGCGCGGCGTTCGCGAGGGTGTATCTTCTGGAGAAGTGGGGCCTCGGTGGAGAAGTGGGGTCTCGGTAACTACTGTGACCGCTTTTTTCTTTTTTCTCTTTTCTTTTTCTTTTTTTTTTATTCATATGCATTTGTTTAAGGTACAAAGACACATCCTCCATCTCCTCTACACACCCGGCGATTGAAATCTCAACACCACGAGATTATCACCACTTTTGTCAACTCTACCCCCCGTCATGAGTTCTCTCTAGGGGGTGGAGTGCATCTCCCCTTATCTTCTCCTGCCCTTAGGTTTATCCCTTTGGGCTTTCTTCACTCTGGGTTGATGGATTTCGTCTTCTTTTGATGATGTTTCCTGTTCCTACCCCGCTTTTGATCTGCCTCCCTTAGAGCATTAGCAGGGTCGGCAACACTCTCCTCACCGCCCATGTTACAGACGGCCGGGTACACGGTTTGCAGTAAGAGAAAACCTTTCAACAGGCCACGGTCGATTTCTCAACTCTGTTTATCTTTAAGAGGCTGCCTAGTCAAGACACGAACGTGATTAGCAATAGTTTCTTCGGCACAGAGTTGGGTCTACCCCTCTTTCTCCTCTGCTCCTCACAGTCGGATCGGCTGGCACCCTACTCCTGCTTTACCTTTTTGGCTGGTACCTTTTTGGCTGGTACCCACAACTACCTGGCTGGTATCCATAACTACTTCTTCACCATTCGGACTAAGACCACGGTCCATCACTGTGTGCCTCTCGGAGGGTGGTATTGCACTATCTTCTTCTTCTTTGTGGGGTTTGCCAACACAGCGGGTTCGGTCCTCGTGGCTAAGTGCCCCCCCAGGTTTCACTTTAGGCGAGCCTGGCAACCCTCGTGCTGATTGTGCAGGAACCTTCTTGGTGGTGTTCGCTATGTTTGATTTTTTGCCTTTCCTTTTGTCTGGATGAATGTGCCATGGGTTTTGCTGACTCTTCCTGCTTGTTCTTTCATTTGATTCCTTTCGTCTATCTTCCTAGCTAGTCAAGAGTTGCTTGTTGGGGGCGAGATGTGCGGTTGGTTCTACAACAGAGGGACTTGGGGGGTTGGCTTTTTCCCAGGGGTATTGGAGGTTTTTTTATGCCATAGCACCAGCTGCATGCAAGATTTTGTAGCATAAACAATAATCATATGATTCAAAAAAGAAACAAAAAAGGTACAAAGACAGCATTCAGCTTTAACGCTATGGCCAACAAAAACCATACCCTCACCCCAGGAAACAGCCAAACCCCCAAGTCCCTCTGGTATGAGACCAACCGCACATCTCGCCTATCGTCCAACCAAATCCTACGAACATTCACGTACACCCGAAGGAAGTAGAAAGGAAAGAAGCAAGCAGGAAGGGGAGGAGAACCCGTAGCGACATCTACTACAGAAAGTATAAAAACATGAGAGATGAATGAACCCCTGACAAAGGAAATTTACGTCTGATAAGTGAGGTGTATCAGCCTCAGCTAGGAAGCGAGAGTATGGACCTGCACACCGGAGCGGTGCCAAGGGACGAAACTGTGCCCGATGGCAGGATAGGACGGTGTATGGAGGCGACTCTGGTAAGGGGTCGCCGGAGGGGTTGCCAAAGCGGCATTAGCTACGGCCAGGAGGACGGGCGTAACAGAGGCGGGTTTTTATATAGCGACAGAAGATCGACCGCGGGGGGGAAGCAGTAAGGTGCCAGCTGAGGGGGTGGGAAGAGGGGAGATGGGGGTAGCTGTAACTGAGCAACGGGACAAAGACAAAGAAGGTAGAGGCAGGTGCATGGGAGGAGGAAGGACTTCCGAACACTTGAGACGACCAACTAGAGTAAGCGCGGCCGATGCTTTTCCGAATGCGAAACGAAGACGAGGTGCTGAAGTTACTAACCGAGGTGTTCCCCGACAGGACCACATAACCGAGACGGAAAGGTACTTCACAAAGGGCTTGGAAAGCTCAGCGCCGACTGTGAGCGAAAAGGCCAGAATCCCGACCGTGCAAAACCTAAGCGAGGTGCAAAGGAAGTGAGGGGTAAGGGGGAGAACTGAACTTCATGAGCGGGAGTCAACGCTGAACAGGAACAAGAACCCCGTGGAGGACGGGGTAGACCCCAGAGGGAGAGGAGGGGTTGTAGCATTGTTCACCTAGGCAAAAGCGACCAAGGGGGAGGAGAGGGGGTGGTGGTGGATCCAACGATGATTTCCCTGGTGTTGAGAGTTCAATCGCCAGTGGTGTAGGGGTGATGGTTCGTGTAATTCTGTGACCATTTTTCTTTTTCTTTTTTTTTTCTTTTTTAAATCAAGTGTGGTGGTTTTATTAAGGTACAAAGACAGCATGCATCTTTAACGATATGGCGGACAAAATCCCTGCCCTCCTCACCCCAAGAATCATCCAAACCCCCAAGTCCCCCTGGTATGAGACCAACCGCACATCTTGCCTATCGCCCAACCAAATCCCACGAATATACACATACACCCGAAGGAAATAGAAAGGAAAGAAACAAGCAGGAAGGAGAGGAGAACCCTTAGTGACATCTGCCAAAACCATAGAGTGAACAAAAGAAATATATGAACCCCTGACAGAGGAAAATTACGTCTGATGAGTGACATGTATCAGCCTGAGCTAGGAAATGAAAGTATGGACCTGCGCGCCACAGCGGTGCCGGGGGACGAAGTGGTGCCCAATGGCAGGATAGGACGGTGTATGGAGGGTGTGCCAAAGCGGCATTAGCGACAGCCAGGAGGACGGGCGTAACAGAGGCGGGTTTTTATATAGCGACAGAGGATCGACCGCGGGGAGGGGAGCAGTATGGTGGCAGCTGTGGGGGTGGGAAGAGGGGGGATGGAAGTAGCTGTAACCGAGCAACAGGACGAAAACCAAGAAGGTAGAGGAATGGGGATGGTAGGAGGAAGGACTTCCGAATACTTGAGACGACCGACTAGAGTATCCGCGGCCGATGCTTTTCCGAATGTGAAACGAAAACGAGGTGCTCAAGTTACTAACAGAAGTGTTCCCCGACAGGACCACACAATCGAGACGGAAAGGTACTTCGCAAAGGGCTTGGAAAGCTCAGCGCCGACCGAGAGCGAAGAGGACCGAATGCTGACCGTGCAAAACCTAAGCAAGGTGCAAAGGAAGTGCGGGGTAAGGGGGAGAACCGAACTTGATGAGCGGGAGTCAACGATGAACAGGAACAAGAACCCCGTAGAGGAGGTGGTAGACCCCAGAGGGAGAGGAGGGGTTGTAGCATCGCTCCCCTAGGCAGAAGCCATCAAGAGGGAGGAGAGGGGGTGGTGGTAGAATCCCACGATGATTTCCCTGGTGTTGAGATTTCAATCGCCAGAGGTGTAGGGGAGATGGTTCGTGGTAACGACTGTGACTGTTTTTTTTGTTCTTGTTTTCTTTTTCTTTTTGTCTTTTTTTCCTTTTTTTCTTTTTTTTCTTTTTCTTTTTAATCTCCCTTATTTATTGTTTCTATCGGGGCAAAATGCACAACTGTGCTCATCCCACGGTGTTAGGTACAAGGGTCCTCGGCTGGAACGTAAGCCATGTAGACCAAAACCTCCAACTACAGTCCTTCCCGCTATCCCCAAGCTAAAACCCTCTGACCCTGCCCGACAAAGAAAAAAAACAAATCCTCCGCCCAGTACTATGGGTAGAAACTACACGGAGATGAGACCACGGGCCTGAAAGCCACGAACCAATATCCCCCGCGAAAGCCTAGCCTAAAAGAAAAACATCCCCAACTGACAGTAGACACAACCAACAAAGAAAAGCAAACCCACTCCCCCAAATCAAACAACCTATATGCTAATCCGTAGTAAAACCCCACTGGGCCCGGCTCCTGAACAAATATGGACTCCAGAACAATGGGTCTCGGGGAAACAACAAGGGGAGGTAACCCCCGGGGGCATACAGCACCGCCAGCTGAGGCTCAGGAAGAGCGATCGAGTTCGAGAGGATGCCGCCTAAAGAAGGAAGGCTCGTGGGAGACGGAGGAAGATCCGGTTGGCTATTTCGGGCAACAGGACCCGGAAAGAAGGTTTAAACATGCGCCCCTAGTCCGAGGACATCAGAAGGGCGCAGTGGCCTGAGTGCGGGCGTAGAGCCACAATCAGTAGGGTGCCAGCCGATCCAAACGTCGGTGAGGGGGAGGGCGGTAGGCTAGCCGACACGAGAAGTGCGAGGAAGGCTGACGGAAACGGTGTCACGATGATTCGAAAAGTCGAACCGTACCAGCAGAGCACAAAGGAAATAGTGCAATACCAGAGTGCAGTGCCACCGGGGACAGCTACTTTGTCGATCGACCGAGACTAAAAACTGACCGTTGACGTGTGAGGGGTTGCCGACGGTAGGGGGCTGCCTAAGCGAGCCCGGCGAAGAGGGTCTGAAGGCGAACTCAAGCAACCCCTAGCAACAAGCTTGCCAGGCCTGACCATCAGAAGGGAAAGGAAGAGGGAAGGGAGATGGCTTCACCCAGACAGTGGCAATGTGGCGTGTCTGAGGAGAGGGGGGTGGATGGAAGTGACCATGATTTCTTGTGGTGTTGAGATTCCAATCGCCGGAGGTGTAGCGGAGACGGAGGATGGTAACTACTGTGACCCTTTTTTTCCTTTTTTTCTTTTTCTTTTTTTCGTTTTTTCTTTTTTTTAAATCAAGTGCGTTTGTTTTATTAACGTACAAAGACAGCATGCATCTTTAACGATATGGCCGACAAAAACCCTACCCTCCTCACCCCAAGAAACATCCAAACCCCCAAGTCCCTCTTGTATGAGAACAACCCCACATCTCGCCTATCGCCTAACCAAATCCTACGAACATACACGTCCACCCGAAGGAAGTAGAAAGGAAAGAAACAAGCCGGAAGGAGAGGAGAACCCTTAGTGACATCTACAAAGTATAAGAACAAAGGAAATAAATGAACCCCTGACAAAGCAAATTTACATGTGATAAGTGACGTGGATCAGCCTGAGCTAGGAAGTGAGAGTATAGACCTGCACACCGGAGCGGTGCCGGGGGACGAAGCGGTGCCTGATGGCAGGATAGGACGGTGTATGGAGGCGACTCTGGTAAGGGGTCGCCGGAGGGTGTGCCAAAGCGGCATTAGCGATGGCCAGGAGGACGGGCCTAACCGAGGCAGGTTTTTGAATAGCGACCGAAGATCGACCGCGGGAACGGAGCAGTAAGATGCCAGCCGAGAGGGTGGGAAAGGGGGGGGTGGGTGTAGCCGTAACCGAGCAACGGGACGAAGACCAATAGGGTGGAGGCAGGCGGATGTGAGGCGGAAGGACAGTCCGAACACATGAGATGACCGACTAGAGTAACTGCGTCCGATGCTTTTCCGAATGCGAAACGAAGACGAGGTGCTGAAGTTACTAACCGAAGTGTTCCCCGACAGGACCACACAATCGAGACGGAAAGGTACTTCGCAAAGGGCTTGGAATGCTCAGCGCCGACCGTGAGTGAAGAGGACACAATGCCGACCGTGCAAAACCTAAGCGAGGTGCAAAGGAAGTGTGGGGTAAAGGGGAGAACTGAAGTTCATGAGCTGGAGTCAACGATGAACAGGAACAAGAACCCCGTGGAGGAGAGGGTAGACCCCAGAGGGAGAGGAGGGGTTGTAGCATCGCTCCCCTAGGCAGAAGCCATCAAGGGGGAGGAGAGGGGATGGTGGTGGAATCTCACAATGATTTCCCTGGTGTTGAGATTTCAATCGCCGGAGGTGTAGGGGAGATGGTTCGTGGTAACTACTCTGACCGCTTTCTTTTTTTTTTCTTTTTTTCTTTTTTTTTTTAAATCATATGTTCATTGTTTCTACGGTACAAGAAATGACATGCATCTTTAATGATATGGCCAAAACAAAACCGAAAATCAAATCAACAATCAACAAAAGAAATAATCATAAACCAGTTCCCCCAACGCGACCAATAATAGTCGCAAAGCAGCCGGAGCTAAAAGAAAAGTATAAACCGCTTAGCTAGTCTCGAGGGCCAGGGAAGGGTATGGCGGTAGGCAGAAGAAGGGGATTTATAGGGGGCTTGTGAAGGGAGGGCGCAAGAGGGGGCATCCCCGGAGGGAAACCAGTGGCGGTGGTGCTGATGAACTCAGCCAACGCAATAAGCAGCTGCTGGTCGGACCAGACAGGGGCCTCGGGGGCCAAGTCTGAGACCCCTTGGAGGAGGCGGGATCTCTGACGGGCGAAGGAGGGGTAGGACAGGATGGCATGTTCGAAGGTCTGCGGGGCCCCCAAGCATGACGGGCAGGACGTGTCGGCATCAGGATTGCTCCATGAGGGGCGAGCCGCGAGATAGCTCTTCCCAGAGCGCATCTGGTGTATCCTTCCCGCAACAAACTTGCCCAGACCCATGAAGGGGTGGGGACGCGTTGAGGGCAGATAGGGATAGTACAGGGGGGCCGAGGTGGCAGCCCAGTCGGAGAGGAGCAGCTGTTTAGCCCTCAGTTTGAGGCGAGCATAGGAAGGAACAACCCCAGGGGTTGGGGGTAGGTAGTCTGTCAAGTGGAGGGAGATGGGCGGTAGCGTAGAAACGTCGTGTACTAGGAGGGCGGCCGCGTTAGCCAAAGCTGTGACGGCGTTGTGTCGGTATCTTGGGTTTTTGACCTTGTCTGGAGTGGTACGCCAGTCAAGGTTGAAGAAGAGATAGGGTTGGGAGGTAATCTTCCCACGCGCCGTTGTGGATGCAAGGTGGGGCGAGAAGGTGGGAACAGTCTTAGGGAGGCGTGCCGTGGCCGAGTATATTTCCGGGGGGGAGCAGATGAGCCTCAGGCCGGCAAGGCGGCGTTGGTGGCGTACAAGAGCAAGTAGCGGGGGAAGACAAGCCTCCCTGTGCAAACACGTTACGTTGGTGGAGGAGAAGCAGTTGGTGATCCACCTACAAACCCGGTGCCAGAAAACGGACATCGGGCCCATGATGGACGGTGGAGGGGTCCAAACCGCAGCCCCATACAGAAGAATCGGAGCAAGGAGCGAACGCGCCAAGGAGAGACAAAGGTAGGGTGGGAGGCCCATCCCAGGCGGGGAGAGGCGTCGGATCGTGGCTAGGGCGGCATTCGCAAGTGTATACCTCCTGGAGAAGTGGGACCTCGAGTCAAAGGTGGGGGTAAAGATGAAGCCCAGCCACTTCAGGTGGGACTGTGGGTAGAAGAGCTGGCCTTCCAGCTGCACCGGGAGGGAGCATGGTGGCTCGTTGCTCCTGGCGGTTCTCCAGTGGACCAGCTCCGTTTTCGGGACGGAGATGGAAATGTTGATTGGCGAGGCCTTTCTTTTAAGCGCCGAGAAGGACTTCTGAAGGAGGCGAACGTTGGTTCTGTAGGAGGGCGAGGCCATTGTGACAGCAAAGTCGTCGACATAGGAGATGATCAGTGACCTGGAAATTTCCAGGTGGAGGGAGGAGACGTATATGACGAATACGAGGGGGGAGATGGGGGATCCTTGCGGGACCCCAACCGAGACGGGAGCGAAAAGGCGGGGGGATCCCTGCAACGTTAGGCGGCAGGTGTGGTCTCTGAGGAAGGAGCCCACCCATTGGACCAAGTACGGGCTGACCCCCTTTCTGCGGAGGAGAGAGAGGAGTGAGGGGGACTCTAGGTTATCGAAGCCCCCTTTTACATCGAGGAAAAGAGTGGAGACCTTGTATCGGAGGCAATGGAAGGACTCAACGTTGTGTTGTAAGACAAGGGCGGCATCGGCGGTGGACCTCCCGGGGAGGGAGCCGCACTGAAGGGGGTGGATGAGGGAGCATATCGTTGCCTGGGCTGAGAGACGGGTGGCCACCACTCTTTCAAGAATTTTAGAGAGCGTACGAAGGAGGACGATAACCCTAAAGGAGGAGGGTAAGTCGTATGAGGGCTTGCCCGGTGTAACAATCCTACTCTGGTATAGATGAGCGGTTCAACAGGTAACGAAATCCCTACGTGAGGATCTTGAACTATCGTTATTGTTCTAGTTCTTTTGGGTATCTGAGAGTGTTCTTCTTTCCGAGATTAACTTATAATCTCTTCTTCGTATTTAGAATATCCTATGGTCTTCGTATCTCTCACTCCAATATCTTATTGGGGAGAGGTGACGGGGAACTTCTTCGTATCATAATCTCTTCTCACATGAGAGAGATGTGAGACTGTCCTTGTCTTAACAAGGTCATAGTTGCTCTTACGCTTAAGAGCTAGGTAGTTTGTATAAAAGTAATAGTAAAGTTATATTGTAAGAAAGTACTTAGATGGTAGCGTGAAGAGCTCTAACTACTGTGACCGAGTCTCCTACTTATAGACTCTTCACGCCAACAACCCTAACCCTGGTGACTCATAACTTGAGTCACGCGGTCCTATGACTCATAATGAGTCATACCCGAAATCCATCCGATGACTCTTATGAGTCACTGCGCAACCTGCCATAAACCAATCATAAAACATAAAACAGGTCAGGTGCGCGAAGCGCGTCACCTGCGTGGAACTCGTGACTCATAATGTGAGTCACGCGCGAAAGTCATTACATCATAATGACTCACAATCGTGAGTCATGGAAACATCAACCAATCATAACATAACAATGACACGCAAGTGCTAGTCATGTGAGAACTATGAGTCAACTGACCGCATAGCGTGAAACATAATTATGACTCACAATCGTGAGTGATAGAAACATACCTTATGACTAATAACTATTAGTCATGTGAAATCTGCCTTGCTTAGTCACGATTTGTGACATTAGCTCCTGTCTCCCTCAGCGTTGGTCCCACAACGCTAATTTCCCAAATCTAACAACTTCCGCCCAGCTCGCCTGACATCGCTTTTGAGGACCTCGTATCTCTCCATCGCTCGGCGGAGGGTCTTTATCTCGTTTTCTGCTCTGCTTAGCATAAATGCCGAGCCTGTGATTGTCCTTCTCTGGTTTTCGACACTCGTTTCGAGGTCGGCGATCGTCTTCCGGTTTCTGTCCTGTTCTTCCAACCGCTCCTGGATTTGCTTTTGGTAGGCCTCGATATCCGACTGGGTTTTTTCGCTCCCCTCCCCCCAAGGGCGTGTCCTCGCGTCCATTCCCCACCCTCTCACTTTCCTTTCCCCGGGTATTGGTCTCCTGGGATAGTAGTGATTCTTCGTTTTTTCTTCCCTGTGTTGCCAGCATCCGTCTCGGTAACACTTTGTCCAGTGGGTCCGCCCGTGTTGTTCCTTTTCTTTTGGTGGACCCCGCTGGTCGTCTTTGGTCCTGTTGGTGGTTGGACTTCGCATGTCTGTTCCCATTCAGAGGGACCAGCAGGTGACTTGTTTCGTCGTTGGGGTTGTGGAAAGTAGGTGCTTTCCTTGACTGTTCTGTGTGTTTGGCATGCATCCTCTGTTCATGCCGTCCAACTCATTTCCGCACCTGGACACTTGGACGGTGTGAAGCTTCTCATAGGACAGTATTCCGGGCTTGTTGGCGGAAAGGTGGGTGGTGTTCCTTGTGCTGATGTTGGTCGTAACACTCGTACTGAGGTCCATCCGTTGTCTTCCTTCCTGATATCGATCCTGAGAGGGCTTTTCGGGGTATCGCTCGTGGAACCGTTGTTCTGCGTGGACTGCATTTTCAAAATTTGAGGCTGGGTACCAGACTCTATCGTGTTCGGGTGAATAACCGGTCCACTTGCCTCGGTATTGTAGTTTTCCGTGGTATAGTCTGGCGTCGACTATTTCTTCAAGTTCGTATTCTGGGTCTCCTTCGATAATGATAGGAGGAGGAGGTTCTTGTCTTTGCGATGGTAGTTTATTATCTTTGTATGGTTCTAGAAGGGAGATATGGATTGTGTTGTGTATTTTCATCGTGTCGGGTAAGTCGAGTTTATAAGCGCTTGATCCTATTTTTGCCAAGATTTTGAATGGTCCGATTTTCTTGTAATCCAATTTTTGCATGGTCTCGTGGTTCTAACATTCCTTGTTAAGAACCATACCATATCTCCTGATTTGAGATTCGGATCGGGTTTTCTGTGTTGATCGTAATATTCCTTTTGTCTTATCTCTGCTTCCGAAATTTCCGCTCGTAGTACGTCATGTAATTGACTCATTTCTTCGTGTGGCGTGTCATTTCCTTGCATCAGGTGTCCTATCGCTTCGTATTCGGGGTTTATTCCGTAGTTGGCGTAGAAGGGGGTGTGCTTAATTGTTTCTTGGTATCCGTTATTGTATGCGAATTCTGCTGTTGGTAGTAGTTCGCACCAATTATCTTGTTGGTAATTGGAATATGCTCGAAGATATTGTTCGAGTGTCGCATTGGTTCGTT
>Ga0307509_10003449_pt1 | contig 23967 bp, 24 predicted proteins | sample 10_EM_MG_FD_202245 | JGI IMG/M metagenome (GOLD analysis project Ga0307509, IMG submission 202245) | Populus trichocarpa ectomycorrhiza microbial communities from riparian zone in the Pacific Northwest, United States - 10_EM | ecosystem: Host-associated > Plants > Roots > Unclassified | place... | reverse complement strand
TATTAAATTATTCTATCCAATTATGTACAGTATTTATTCGGCTGAGTTGAAACTGGGCACTTAAGGTGGCAGTTCGCGTATTGAGTGTCCGGCTTCAACTTGGCCGGGGGAGTACTACACGATCCGCTGGCATTTAAGGGAATGTTTTAAATAGGTTGAATTGTTCCGCATGAATATACGGCCAAGTTGAAGCCGTACGCTTAAGGTGGCAGTGCCCATATTCAGTGTCCGGCTTCAACTCGGCCGGGGGAGTACTACACGATCCGGAGGCATTTAAGGGAATGTTTTAAATAGGTTGAATTGTTCTGCATGAATATACGGCCAAGTTGAAGCTGTACGCTTAAGGTGGCAGTGCCCATATTCAGTGTCCGGCTTCAACTCGGCCGGGAGAGTACTACACGATCCGAGGGCATTTAAGGGAATGTTTTAAATAGGTTGAATTGTTCTGCAGGAATATACCGCCAAGTTGAAGCCGTACTCTTAGGGTGGCAGTGCCCATATTCAGTGTCCGGCTTCAACTCGGCTGGGGGAATACTACACGATCCGTGGGTGTTTAAGGCAATGTTTTAACTACCTTGAATTGTTCCACACGAATATCCGGCCGGGTTGAAGCTGGACACTTAAGGTGGCTGTTCCCATATTGAGTGTCCGGCTTCAACTTGGCTGCGGCAGTCATACATGATTCGCGGGTATTGAAGGGAATGTTTTAAATGGGATAAATTGTTCCGTATGAATATACGGCCAAGTTGAAGCCGTACACTTATGGTGGCAGTGCCTATATTGAGTGTCTGGCTTCCACTCGGCCGTAGCAGTACTACATGATCCGTGGGGGTTTAAGGGAATGTTTTAAATAAATTGAATTGAATAGGCGGCCAAGTTGAAGCCGGCGACTTAAGGAAGAGATTCCCGTAGAAAGTGTCCGGCTTCAACTCGGCCGCCTGAGTTCTGCGAATGATTAATGCGAAACTATGCTCTCCTGTGGGAAGGGAAGCCAACCAAAGTACGGGGTCTGCATGGCGGCCGCGCTTGGCGTCTTGTGAACAGTAAGGGAATTATGGAAATGACAGTAGGGTGCAGACCAAGAAAAAAGCGACGTAGGATGGCAGCGGACGGAAACGGATGGAAGCGGACAGATCTAGGTCGCCAGAGGTGTGAGGGTAGCAGAGATGGTCGCCGGATGCGCGCAACCGCAAGGAGTAGGCAGGAGGCCAGTAGACGAGAGGATAAGGGGGCGGATACAAGGGGGAAGCACGAGGAGGGGGTGGGGCCGCAACAAGCGCGTCGGACGCTGTGGAGGGAAAGTGGGCTGTCCAGGTGTACCAGACGCAAGAAATGAAAGGCAAGAAGGCACGGGAGATCCGGCAGGACCGGACGCAAAGAGCGGATGCTATTTGTCCAGAAGCGGGCTCTGTCCATCCAGAGACAACGGTTTTTCTGCTGATGTAGGTTGTTGACATAGTACTATTGGCATAGTTCTTGTTCAAGATAACTTGAAGCAAGTCAGTCTTGTACTATTTGGAAAGATAGTATCTTTCATCTCCCTGGTACAGCAAAGTGAGACTCACTTATGAAGCAATCAACAGTTCTTACCTGTTACACCATACTCAGACAATAAGATTGTTACAAACTCTTAGATTTAAAATCTATTTCCTCCACCCACAAGATATACAACACAGAAACTGGAGTTTACAAATTCTGATATGCTTCAAAATGTGTTCACCCACCTTGTAGGCAAGGGTTAGAAGAGTGGTAAGGAGAGGAGTAGTAAAGGGAAGAGCATGAGGAGTAAAGGGAAAAGAGGTAAAGGGAAGAATGGTGCACTGGTCCCACTTCCGTTTGATACACTTGGGGGTTGGCTTGAGGAAGGAATCTGATGTCACTTAGTCAACAAGAGTCTTTGAGAGAATGACAGTCTCTTGGAGTATGGTAATAAATCAAACTTGGGGGATGACAAGGAATACAAGAAGGCTAATAATGTGAAGGATGAAAATGGCTCTGAGGGGGATAATAACTGCTAGGAGGACAATGACTTTGAGGAGAAAAATGACTCACAGGATGACGATTACTAGACCTAAATTTTGGTATTTAAGATCATATTCATATCATTTCGAATAATATTGTATAATATAGTATAAAAGCTATATTTTATTTTTCATGAGATATTTTATTTTATGTTCCAAAATAAATGCAAAATGTTTCATTTATAATACAATCGTATAAATATGTGGAAAGTGGCAGATACTACTTTCAAATATAAAGAACAAGATAACAGATATGAGATTGTCAAAACCTAGTAGTTCTCATCAGGATTGGTATATCTTGGCCTCTTCGATCTCCTAGTCTGAATATCATGTCATTGGCTATAGTTATTATTGTGAAAAGAATTCTGCTCTACTATAGAAGATCTCATATAACTGGTAGTAAATTCATCATCTTGGTTCATTGTAAGCCCAGCCTTTTCCTTATCACTGTCACTGTCTAGATTGTCTATATTAATATTAGTCAATGGTAAACTGAAACAGAATTTGTCTATTAAAAAGGAATTCAATGACAATACCTTTATTACTTACACTTTTGATGGAGTCCTCTGGTGGTAGTCCTATGCTAACCTCTTCCAACTCAATTTCTGCCTTACACGACAGATTCTGCCATTGGCAGGGTTTATCAATGTTATGGTCAGATACATTATAGTGGAGATAAATATACGTAAGGTTATTCTGGTACACTTGAGTCGAGTTCAGCCAGTGGCCGACGTCGCTGTGCATAAGATTCTGGACAGAAAAGGAACACTCCCTGGGGCCAGAATTGGCTGGGGTGGGAAACAGTCTAGTAGCCAAGAGTGAAATCTCAGGAGTGAAGGTATGCCGTGCATACCAGAGGGTTGGCAAAGTAATATTCCAAGCAAGCTTATGTGGACCAACACGTCTATTCTTTGCCCTGTAAATATAATACTATTTGTGAACACAGTTCGGGATCATAGGATCACTATAAGTATTCTAAAGATAGACAATATCTATGTTCCAATGCTCAACAGTTGTACTCTGTCTAATATTATATGGAGTTACAACTTAGGCTGTTCAATGAAGGGCTAAAGCTTGGTGGTTTAGTCTCTTTTCAAATAATTCAAAGATTTCCAGTAGAGATGGGTAGATATTCACAACATGCTTGAGATTGCTGCGAGTAGTAAGCTAGGACAAAACAACTAATCCAAGATGTGCATTGGTAGGTTCTGATTAGACATGTATATTGTGAATTGGTAGGATAGAGTCACAGAGCTCGTCTTGATTGTTTCAGAAGTCATGTGAACAGAGAAGGTTGATAACCTCATACTCAACTTGGATGCCATCATCCAGAACATATGCCTTGAAAGTATGTGTATTCTTATAAAAAAATTCCATTGCCTATGTTTGGGTATCCCAGGAGGTAATAACTACAGGGACTACAGCAGTTGCTTGTTACTAAGACAAGTTGTGTTTCTTAGCAAGAATTGATAATTGAAGAGGCGGCAGATGAAACATATTGATTATGAGCATAATATGAGACAGAATAAATTTATAGGGAGAAATTCCAACATCAGTAAAGGTTAATCTAGTGTCTGAGGCAAGGGGGCCGTATCCGGACGCATCCAATGTAGTCTTTCTGTCCTATGAGTTTGAAGCCTCCAGGTCCCATTTCCAACACCCGTTACATCTTGACTTAATGTCAGATCTTACTGATATTCTGCTGCAACTCAATATCTCATTCTCTGTTACTGACCCATATCTCTTGTTCAGCCATTGCTTTTCCTGCCATCCAACTTTCTAGCCTTAGGACCCATTTTTAAGGTACCCCCTTTGACCTGGGACTCCCGATTGTCTCTCAACAACCTGACTACACCATCTGTGAAAGACCCTATTCTTAATAGCCTACTAGTCCTATTATTACTAGTAATCTCGTGTATAATGTTTGTTTTTAAATGAAGGCTCTATTTCTGTATGTTTTTCTATATACTCTACAGGCGTTCTCATTACAACCTATCAGCATTGGGGAGTGAGATAGTACAGGTTAAAGGGGCTGCGTAGCTTACCAATTTGATTTAATCATACAGAAAAACCTTTCTTGTCTCTGATTGTTCTAGATTTTGTTAACCATGTGTAAATCGATCTGGCTATAGACCAACCAGCACTGGCCTGTTTGAGGTAAGCGATGCTCTACGTCTAGGATCGTCCTTAGGTCCACAATTGTCAGATCTCAGGTAACGTGACTGATCTGAATGGTCATCAGACTCGGTACATTCGATGGATATCTGGAGTCAACCACATCAGCAAAGATAATACCTTACGTTGCGTGTATTTAGTGTATCTGAGCTACCTGATGCTGGAGGGCTAATCACGAATCAACATTGGGTACTGAATTTGTGTTTATTAGCAAAAAAAAGTACCTTGCGTTCTGTCTCTCCCTGCTCACTCTGTGAGCCAGACGTTGCAGACGCTTATAAGGTAAACTCCTGTTCTGGGTGCCTCCGCAAGGGCTCATTCCGTCCGGAAGTGAAAGGGCCACGTCCAATGCGTCCGGACGCGCAAGTCAGCTTCCGGACGCATTGGACGCAGCACTTTTTGCCTCCTGACGCATTTGACCCCCCCTGGCGCAGCCACCCTCCTCATACTCTACCCCCAGCGCCCAGCCTCTTCATACCTTCCCTCCCAATGCACCAGTTCCCATGCTGCCCTTTTGTGGATGTCTTGCGGCCTCGACATCTCTCCTCCCGGCCTCCCCCCCTGATACCCCCGCCCGCCATCTTTCTTTCCATGATACCCTCTCTCCTTTAACCCCTTCACTAACCTCTCCCTCAATCGATTTCTCATCCGGAACCCCACCAACATTACCTCCGCTTCTCCCACACTCCTGGATTCCCTCAGTCCCCTCGCGTATTCGGCGGATGTTTTCGCGTCATTACTTCCTCCGGCCTAATCCCTTCCAACATGTTCAGCCCTTCCTCCTCCACCGTCTGATCCGAGCCCGTCTTCTCCCATATCCGCGGGACGTCCGCCGTCTCTTGCTCTTTCGTGCGGCTCTCTCCTCAGCTCTCCACATCCTATCTCGTCTACTCCATGCCTCTCGCCGCCTCCCCGGCCTCTTAAAGTCGGCTTGCGGGCTCCCACCGTCTTCCCCGGCATCTTAAAGTCCGCTTGTGGGCTCCCACAGTCTTCCTCGGCCTCGTACAGTCCGCTCGCGGGCTCCTAGAGTCTTCCCCAGCTTCTATCAGCCCTGCAGACTTATTCCCGTACCTGTCAACCTACAGCTGCTGGCTAGCCAACTTACCCAAGCCTGCGCAGTTTATAACCATCTGCCCGACACATTCCCATGCCTTCCGAACTTACAATTGCCCGCTAGATGCCTTACTCATAGTTGCGCAGCTTACAACCATCCGCGCAATTCATTCTCATGCCTTGCCTGCCCACCCACTTGCACACTACTATTGTTTGACCATTCCTGACCCTTTTAGTACGCGTAATTTAATTTAATTTAATTACATATATATACACGATCAGAGAGGGGTGATAAAACCATTCTCACTATCCTGTCGATCGGTTTCTTCAACATGCGATTCCGCCTCCCCAGGGTCATGAAACTGCGCTACACCAACCTGTACTCCCGGATTGAGCCTATGTTCTCACCGCGGCTCCCGCCGATCATGTCCTCCTCCTGTATCCACGAGGCCACCAGCAGTCTCCAATTCATCCAGCTCCGTATTACTACCAAACTGCCGCCTTAATGCGTCATCATCATTGTCATATCACGCCATCTTCTCAACCGGCTTTCCCCGCTCCTTCGCGATTCTGGCCTCCAATGTCGTGCTTATCCGTTGGATTATTCCACGTTGCCAAACTGTTCCCGTTTTGGCCCAGGATCGCGTCTGACGTTCCAGCAGGGCTATCTATCTGTTAGCTAACCTTTCACCCAACTTGAGTACTTGCTATTTTCAAAAGTTTCCGGATGCCCGGGCCGTCGGGGGATCTGGACAATTTCGAAACCTGCCAGTACACACTGTTTTTCTTACCCCCGGAAGTGGCCCTTGTGGAAGCCACATTATTGATACAGATGCCCGTCTACCAACATCGCAGTGAATGACATAATATGGCGGCTGTCAGCCAGATAAACGGGCCATCGATCTTGTCCAGGAAACCCTCATCCGTCATGCCTTTCCTTTTCGGGCCAGAGTAATATTGAGCAAATATCAGACACGGAATCTGGGGTGCTAGGAATCTAGGAGAAATTGGCTGTCCTTCGGATGAGATCGATTTAGTCTTACTCCGATTAGAAACAATCCCAACATATGTCAAAAAGATATCTGATAGCTGCCCAGCAGGCAAATCAACCTATCCTCCGCCAGTAGGTATTTCACTCAGGCTCTTCGTGCACAGGCTGTAGGATCCACAATATTGAGCTTATAGAGTTCTGTAATACCCTTCTTTGCTGTATGCAGATACTGAGATCTGCATCCGCTGTGCTTTGCCCGGATCTGCAAATCAGTGACCAGCGGCCACTCTATTGAGTCTAGGATAGGATGTTGGTTATCGATTAAGGGTAACTTACCTTGTCATTGGGGGCGGGGTAGCATCAGCAAAGACGAGAGCGCCTAATTTGGTCGGGGCATCACTCCAACATGTGCGGAGTTCTTCGGTCAGGCTAATTGGGTCCGGAAACAGATTGACGATGATTGTTCAGTGACGGGATCTGGCCAGATTGGTACGCTCAAGCCCGGTTTCCATATTTTGCCTACTGCTAGCTTGCTGTCCTCCGCTAGGAAATTCCGGCATGCTTGGATCTCGGTGACTTGGGGTTATCAATGGCATCGCAAGTGGATTGAAGTCTGTGGGCGAAGGGGCGGGAATGCCAGATGTACAACCCTTTTGGCTAACTCGTACTTGAGAAGACGTTCTCCGTCCGGGGTAACCATTCCTCCTCCTGGAATTCTGGGTATTCCCAGGGGTGATTATCAGTATCGAGCGCTGCGAGTTAAGAAACTCACGCCAAATTGGTCTTTGCGCTCCCCAGGCCGATGGATGATCCATATCGTCCCTATACTGGCCTAACTCATTCTCCTCACTCTCCTCACCCTGGCCATCATTACCCTCATATTCCCCATCATTAGGGTCTAGACTCTCATCGGCTGACTCTAAGGGCTGCTGCTGGTTGTACAGGACAGGCTCTGGTACCAGGAGTCGTGAAGAAGCTGGCTCCCGCACGGCATCCCTCCTCCTACCTACAGCGGACCCAGCCATAACACACTCAACACTGGGTGATGTTATTATAGTTAAACCGTCCCTGGGCTCAGATCCCCGGAAACGTCCGCGAAGGACCTCCCTTTGCCTTTGCCTTTCCTGCCTCGATGAATGCGCTCGGTCCGCCATAATCCGCAGCTGTTGTCGTGACATAGTATGCACGTGAATAGTGATAGAACAGAATTGCAGTATATGACGTTGAGGTGCAGGTGGTGTTAGGAAGCCTCTATTGGTAGATAGCTAAGAGCATGATATGGGGTGTGAACTTGGAAGATCGAAATGGTCGGTCCAGCTTCCTTAAGACCTAAGGACATTCACAGTTCATGACTCGCTTTCATGTCCGCTGGCGTCAGCATACACCGCACGTCCAAATTGCAGCTTGATACCTGATATAGGAATTTGCACCTGAAGACTGGGCTGCCTTCTGATTTCACTGGGGCAATACGAGTGTTAGGTACTTGGGGTTCCTGAACGAGATAAAAAAACGTTTATTACAATGTACGGACTAATCTAGTTTGAGTAGGTCTGCCAGGCGGACAGAAACAAATGCGGCTAAGGCTAGGGCTCGGGCCCGGACGCTAATCGCATATAGTGAACGCTGCGGCTAAGGCTCAACGGATGGGATATGAGATGAAAAGCTAGGATAGGGATAGTAATGAAAGGGGCAACCCCGAATGAAAAACTGCTAGAGAAGAACAAGAATGATCCGGACAAGTCCAAAGAGCAAACCGCTAAAGGCAGCTGAGAAAACAAACACCAAACGAAAAAGAGGAGGAAAAGAGCAAGAATGATCTGCGAAGATTCCGAGAGCAGGTCCCACGAGATGACCCGGTAAATGCAGAACAGCTCGTGCCAAACAAGAATAGTCTGCAAAACTCTAACAGGGACCCCGTTGAGCAACAAAGTGTCTGTAGACTACATTGGGTTTGGGCAACCCGGAACGGCAACAGCCAGGCCAATCCAAACAAGAAATGTGTGGGAAAAAAGTACAAGGATAACTCGCAAAACTCTAAAAGTTAAACTTCAAATAAAAAACACTCAAAGGAAACACCCGCAGGATCTGCGGACAGTGGCAGGTCTAAATTAAGTATACTGGTCAGGGCAAGCAGCCCAGAGGTAGCGGGCTAATTTAAAACAGAAATAGTCAGGAAACAGCAAGAATAACATGAACTCTAGAAACAAAAATGAAAAGATCCAAAGGAAAGGTGGAAGGGTCCATCGTGGCCTAGTACTTGTAAATTGCTTGAAATGGACGTGCACTCTCAGCTAGCTAGACATTAGCCACATTGGTCGTGTAACGGGGGCACTCTGTACGAAGACGGATCCTAAGATTTCGACCGCACCGAAGACTCAAAGTAGAAGTAAGGATCAAAATAAAGATAAAAATAATTCAAAGTAGAATCAAGCGGTAAAACTTAATATCTTTAGGCCTGAAAGCTTCACTCAATAAGTTCCCTCGAGGATCATTGGTTATCAGAATAGAGTGTCTCTCGCTTTAGCTAAGTAGAATAATGTAAAGCCAGAGGACACCCGTCAACCATTCTGACCTTTCGCGAGCACCCTGCTCAGCTCAGGGCTGTCCAACTCACCCGCCTAGAGTGGGCTAACACTGGGAGGCAGTCGGACCGCTCGGATATTAACTATCTCCACAAAGAGGAAGTGCTTCCGGTGATGTCTCTCCAACTACATCTGCATGAGCGAAAGCCCTTTCCTATCGGTAGCATGTCAGTGGCCGACCGACATGCCCACCATACAGATAATATCCATTGGGACTCACTGGCCCAGCGGTGGTTTCGTCTATACAAGCTACGCAGTCCATTGGCAAATCTACTTGGCTATACTAAGCTGTTAAACCGGACTGCAGGCTCCCACGCTAAGAAGTCTCCTGCTGCTTGACTGCATGGGCGCTACCCACAGCCAACCATGCGGGACCCTCTTAAATCATGACAAGACTCACACCTCTAGAGTCCACGAATAACCCATGGTAATGCTACAGTTCACAGGGTAGCCTGGGACTGGCTTTGGGGTGGTTGTCCTGGAAGCCTTGCAGCTTCCCCGGTCAGCCCCAAGCCCTCTACTGTTAACCATACAACTACCCGGAGGTCAAAGGATGCCCCTAGGTGGGTCCCAGGTGTTATCCAGGTGGCGCCCCAGGAGGCGGTCACCCTCACACCCCTTATATATCCTGCGAACAGCTTCTGGTCGGTTGGACAGCCACAACTCATACGGTGTTGTGGGAGCGTTCCTATGGATCTCACTTTACTAGGAAGCACACAATTACACAGCCGTACCGTGCTGTCGCGCCGTACCAACGCTGGGGCCGCAGGGGGGTGTTAGGAATATCCCCTGAAAGTTACAGGAGGTTCGGACCACTCCTGCTCCGTCAGTAGTCCGTTTTGTACCATACGAAGCGGTGCTATGAACATCTAAGAGCCCCACTATAGTGGGATAACTTTCCCCTAAGTCCGCAGATGACTTTGTCGGTGAAGGTAGGGTAACTGGGGTACCTCAGTAGGGTAACTGGGGTCCCAAGGTAGGGTAATCATGTTTCGAAGGTAGGGTAACTTCACCCTATCATGCCTTTATTTCCTTCGGGAGTCCGCGCGACCACATATAATGTTGCCCCGGAGACCTGTGCAACGTTTACTATGGGTCCTTTGCTTTATGCGAACATACCCTCCGAAGGTTACCCTGCCTAGTAGGGCAACTTTGGCCAACCTAGGTTACCCTGTCTAACCCTATGTCACCAAGTCACTTTGAAGACACTTGTACCAACTCATGTCTACCGGTAGTATACTAAGTATACTGGCCTATCCTCAATATGGTTACCACTTGGTATGCCATACGGGCCTGAGTCTAGTCCACTGTAGCTACCTATCTGTAGGGTCGTTACAGGTCGGGGCAGGAGAGCTTTGTTCGCAGAGCTAGTAAGCCAGAACAGAAATGGACTTGAGCGGACTCCCAACCCGTGTTTCTGCCGGAACTGCGGCAGACCTTGCCAACAGAATGGATGAAAAACCTCGTAGTCATAACGAAATCTTACCAGGTATAGAGTATGCACTCGAGTCGGTTGGGGAGTCAGCTGGCGGGCATAATTCTTTTCCGACATCTTCAGCTGTCGGAATATGCACACACACATCGCCGGTATGCGGATCCGCGGAGGGGGAATGGCTTCTCCTGAGGGTATCGATTTGTGTCGCCAATGTGTTCACAGGCGACTCGGCCCGTGAGGCCAGCATCAAAAGATGCGCGGCTGACCTTCTCCCCTCTGCCTGCTCAGAGACTGCAGACGCTTGATGGTGACCCGGATTGGGAGCAAACGGAGACAGCCTGTTTGTCGGACTAGTCCTGTCAGCCAGTTGCCAAATCAGATTATGCTCCCCATCGCGTATCTGCGGCTCAACCTCAATGCTGGCATCAATTGCCCCCACCTGGCGGCCCACCCTCCTCTGGGGTTTTGGACTTCCATCCGAACTGTATGGCTCATCGGCCTCTTGCATGACCTTGAGGTTGCGTTTACCACTCTTATAGGCTGGCTTCCAAGATGCTTTCTTTAGGTCAGTCTCCCGTTCTTCTTGCCTACTAGACCTCAAAACACGAGTGCGCAAGTTACCACCAGGGACAGAAGCTTGGGTACCAGAAGACTCTGGCTCTGATTCGCCAATCTTTGCCCCATTGATGTGGTGCGTTCGCCTAGTCTTTTTTGTGGTATTACCACTCCTGGTGGTGCTTGTTGCGGTATTTCGCTTTGCAGCCGCAGCGGATGACTCTAGCCGGTCGCCATCTGAGCTCTGTCCATCATGGCTCCCTGCGGACCCGTCATCCGAGGGGTCTGGAGGGGGGCCCCGGTTATCACGTGGAGCAAACCTGATCTCACCGGGAGGAGGAGTGCTATCTTCTGTATTATTCCTTCGATGGCAACAGAAGAGCAGATCCATTAGTTTGCTTGGCGGATTCAAAGACCACCATATGCGGACAAGTCAGCTATTTGTGATTCCGATAATTGCAGTAAGCGGCAGCGGGTCCTCTGGATTGTCCTGCAGCAGACGCGTACCGTGCCTCGTCGCACCCTTTAGCATACGAAATCCGATACCCGGTGCCATGGTTTTGTCTATGCCCGATAACAGGTTCGGAAAGGTGGGCTCTGTTAGCCCCATCCAGTAACCATGGCCACGACTTTGCCAGTGGATTTTGTCCATCTAGACAGGAAGTGGGCTGCTTGGGCGGACTACGGATGGCTCATCTATCGAGAGACGGACAGACCGCGGACCGGTGAGACCTGCAGGAGCTGTATTAGCATATATGGTACATCTTTATTGCGGACACTTGGGGATAACTTACCATCATTTCTGGCGGGGGTGGGGTCCGCAACCGGAACAGGGGCAACAGGTGCTCTCAACATGTCTCTTAAGATACCCTGATGTTTTTTTGCAATGTCTTTTAGGAAAAGGTCGAGGCATTCGGTAAAACGTTCGCCACGGGGGTTATTAGCCTGCCAGAGTCCCGACCTCTGGCTAACAGCCCGGAGGGCAAGAGCATCTGCCTGGATGGCCATCCATTGTCCGGCAGTACTCTGCTTCCACCCTGGGATCCTGTCTTGCTCCATCTTACGTTTCATAGCATTTCGCCAGGCTTTATACTCCGGACTATAGCTTCCTGGGTGGGGGTAGCCGCAAACCTGCTTACACCAGGTAACATCGCCGTCGTTTTTAAACGACGCCAATTTTCCAAAGTGAGACCAACCTTTGAGGCTGCCATTGTAATAGTGATCGGGGTGGGGAGGGTGGATAGATCAGAAAGAGGCTGCTTTTTGGGGGGGTTTAACTGGTTTCTCAGTTGATGGAGGATGGCCGCTGGTAGATGCTGGTACCTTTGAGGATGAAGGATTGTGGAAGATCCAAAAATAATAGAGCGGGCCTGGCGGACTGTAAAGGGAGTTCTGCGGATAGTAATGGCTGTGAAAAGGTTATTGGCTAGGGAAACGCAGATAGGCAATCTGAAATGAGCTGAGGATACACTGGTGATACTGCTGACGAGTGACAGGTTGTGCTGAGCTTTGTGGGTCCTGTTAGGATGGGCTGGCGGATCGAGGATGTGATTGTGATTGGGGAAAGGATTATGGAGACAAGATGGAAGGGGGGGAAGAGAGAGCTTGGATAGGCCGCACGAGGATGGCTTTAGTGGGGTTCGCAGGATTGTACCCTGTACAAACTTGAATTTCTTGAAAGGTCACGTGACCCACCTACAATGACAATAGGTTTCAGATAAGGTTGTAAGCCGCAACAGAGCAGCATAGGAGCCGCGACCCATGAGCCAAGTCCCTCCCATACTCTCAACAAAGAACAGGTTTCACATGTTAAACCGTGAATAATGGTAGGCAGCTTGAATGTCTGGACCCGTTCGTCATCCGACCAAACAAACTTGAAACTTTCCCGAATTACCCCGTGAAAGAAACCTACCCTTCACTTTGAAAGACTGAGTCGGCTGCAGCCGCTCAGCCCCTCCCCTTATGCATGAGCCAGACTACTTGAAAGAAAAACACCACACACGATGACCTCAAAGACAACAAAGTGTCCTTATGGCAGGCGACATTATCAACAAGTCGCTGCATACGAAAAACATGTGCAGCCAATGCATCTTGATATTGTTCTTTCCCTCAGCGCGATTGCGGACGCGGCTTCCATGGGACCTACTTTTGTTGGTGATGAACTAGAAAAACTGACCGACTCAGACTACGAATCTGATTGCAGGCTCGTGATCCCAGATTTCCATACAGCAAGTAGTGAGATAGATGATATGCAGAACGATTCAGACACGGAAGAGGTTTTCCACCAACCGGTCAGCGTGCGCCCTTCTGGTCAAGAAACTATTCCCGGTGCCGGCAGACCACTCGGCGAAGTTGCTGGCTATACAGAGCTCAACAAGGCCATGACCGATAACCCTTGGAGCCCTTTCTCATCTGAAAACGACTTTAATTTGCGAAGCGGGTTTGTCCGGAGCAAGGTAGCCAAGTCGCAGATCGACGCGGACTTTGCTGAAGGTTTAGGTGATACGGATAGCAGATCATTCCGGTCCGCCTATACCTTGTGACAACACCTCGACATACTGGACCCATTTTGTCAATACTTGGTGTGGGCAGAAGCCAGTATTGATGATGGTCAACATGCAACAACTTTCTAGTATCGAAATATTATTAATGGTGTCCGCTACCTGATCGGTCAGGTCGCGTATAGCTTAAATATGGTTTACGCACCTATTGAAGAATAGGATTCAAGTCGGGAGCGATTATATTCCGAGATGCATATGGCGGACTGGTGGTGGGATATGCAGGTATGAGATAGGTCCTGACAAGTTCTCTGAGTGGTCTTTGTAGTGCTAACAGCCCTTTCTCTTTCTTGGTAGAAAGCTTGGCCCGCCGGGTCTACAGTGGTGCCCATTATCGGATTGTCTGACCAGACACATCGTACCAATTTGTCCGGAGATAAGCAAGCCTGGCTGGTATACATGACGATCGGCAATCTCCTTTCAAGGACAAGAAGCAGCCCTGCCAAGATGCCAATCCTGCTTCTGGTATTTCGTCCAGTACCGCCAAAGTTCACTGGCGAATCAGCCCGTGCCAACAAAGCCCAGCGGCAGACCGACGTGGATGTCCTGCGTGCTCTCTTCGATCTTGTCCTGGCACCATTACAGCAGGTTGCCCGAGAAGTAACGGTGATGGATTGTGCAGACGGAAAAAACACGCCTTTGTTTTCCCATTTTGTCAGCCTGGATCGTGGATCATACCGAGCATGCAGCCTTGCAAGGAATAGGCAGCAAGTCATGCCCCAAGTGTGAGGTTCCATGCGAGGAGCTCGGTGGGGATCCGCGGCGGATGTATGAGACCCGCGACTACATGGCATATAGAGAGAAAGGCTTGAGGCATGAGCCGGCAGAAGCGGGCGGCATTGCAGAATACTTTCCGCGGTTGGGCGTGAAAATAGGAAACAATGTATTCACCGGACTCGACTGAGTAAGCCCCGCGGACCTACACTAGCCAGACCTCTTGCACAACATCTACCTTAGCTTATTCAAACATATGATTGAAAGGGTGGAAGGATTCCTGAAAAAGCATAAACGGCAGGAGGCTTTCGACGATGCTTGGAAAGAAATTCCGCCTGATCCTGGATTCAGCGTAGCGAAAAAGGCCTATCGCGAAATCACCCAATAGCAAGGAAAGGAGATGCGCAATCTCGGCCATTGTATTTCAGCCCTATTGGCGTCCGCATTGCGCAATCCGGACGGTTCTCAGTATCTGCATTTCAAGAGCCCTTTGAAGTGTGTTAGCGCGCTGGTGGACTTCAGTCTCATGGCTCAATATCGCAGTCATACACCAGACACACTTTCCTACATGGAAAGCTACCTGCAGACATTCCACCGGACAAAGGATATTTTTCTTGAGTTCCATACCTCAAAGGCTACCCGCGCTCAACCAAATTGCCAGGATCAGGAGCTAAGGGAACTAATGGCCGATCAGCATGCTAAAGAAGTCCGCCATTGAACCGTCGCTAATCGGCGTGGGATGGCTGATCAAGAGAGGGTTGAAAGGTCTGATCAGCGGGCAGATTTGATACGGCGTGAGAACATCAGCAAAAACGGACCCTGCGTCTGATCCGTCGGCGTTGCGTCCTGACACAAGCGACGCATCTCCTGCGTCCCATGTGTCTTGTGCGTCCTGACTTGCGTTGCAACGCCCCGCCACCTTCCACGCTTCTAGATGCTACATGGCAACGTTCCTTGCGTCCTGACGCAACCTGGCGCCCTCCCTACGTCTGGACTACCCCAGACTCTTCTCTCATTTCTTCTTTCTCCTGATGCGGCGATAGCTCCTCATCACCTCTTCTCCACGTCCTGACCCACCCCTCATCCCCGCTCGTGTAATCACAACCAATTTGCTGCTTGCTCCGATGTCGCCTTGTGTCTGGGGCGGCAGCACCTTTTTTGGTCCCTCCCGGGTCTCACGTCTCACGCCTCACTGGTCTGGCGAACTAATGATCCAGGTTTCAAGAAAGTCGCTTATATATCTTCTACTATATACAGTATCAATATGTAGGATTCTCACCCATCGCCGAATCCTGATTCTCTCATCCGGATTCCTTAATAAACCTCATTAAGTGTTGTCAAATCAATCCGGCTATTTACAAGCCATCGCCGGTCCTCCTCCGGGATCAGGTGTGCCAGACCGAGAATTGTTCAAGTTCCTATATCAACTATTGTAAACCCTTGCGTGTCTTCCATCATCTGCACTGTAACCAAGCCCTGCAGATTCGATAGACGCCCTGAGTTCACTGGGGTCAGCAACTGAAGACCGGCGACTCAACGCACAGTATCCTCGGATCCGGGGTCCCTGATCTTCAAGAGGGCTACTAGCTTTGCCGGGAGACGACCCCTCAGCGCACCATACATTTCTTCTGTTCCCGCTTGTACCCAAACCCAATCATTGTGACTGCCCTGGTTTCTAAAGTGTAAGGTGCCCATGGATCGTGCACAGTGGATCTCGTAAACATCGGGTTCTTGGAATGTAAGAACTGGCACTTCGAGTTGTGTCAGTAGTTCAATGGGAAGTGAGCGAAGCATCACATGGTCTTCCGGGAGACCGTAGTCTATGGGCAGGTTATGCCGGCTATATCGTATCAATTCACGATATATACTCTCGAGTGAGACTCCCGAAATCTGGCTAAAATCAACGATATTGGACACATCGCCCCGGCGTCCCTTCAAGATCCTCCTACAAATGACTGGCGGCGATACCGTACTGGTTGTCCTATCCCAATGCTTCAGGACGTCGGGGGAGAGATCTGCGCCGCGAATCTTTCAGTGATTGCAAGTTCAATAGTCTCATCCGGATTGCATGTTGACGACCGTAGCTATGCACCATCTGGCGCGCGGCATCATTTTTATTTGACTGGCGCCATCCTTCCTTGATTTGCGTCTTGTGAGCTAGCTTTCCGATCTCTGTGGAATACATCGGAATATTGCCAAACTGGCGTATATGGTCACAAAAGTGGCTTAGTAGATGCATCTTAATGAAGTTGAAATGTGATTCGCCATGAATCATGTCCATAGGCAGTTCATCCTCTTCGTCTCGATCGTCCTCGGGCATCCGGCACCGTTGGGATGTGGCCACACGCTCACGGATTAGTGCTCTCTGACGTCGAATCTTCTTTCGTTGCTTGTCAACCTTGGCTTGTGTGCGTTTTGTCACTCGGAACTCCAAGAAGATGTCCTTCATCCTATGAACTGGTCCAGATACTCTTCCATATAGACTATGGTGTCAGGTGTGTGGCTTCGGTATTGTGCCATCATATTGAAGTCAACGAGCGCCCTGACGCATCCGAGAGCACGTTTTAAAGCTATTGCTTGCGTACCACCTGGCTGGCGAAGAGCCACGTCGAGAACTCCCAGAATACAACGCCCCAGATTCCTCATCTCTTTCCCTTGCCACTGCGTAACCTCGCGGTAGGCTTTTTTGGGGACTAAGAATCCTGGGTATGGCGGTAATGCCTTCCAAACCTCAGCAAATGCCTGCAGTCGCCTGTGTTTCTTCAGAAAGGCTTCGATCCCGTCCATCATATGCTTAAATAGCCTGAGATAAATAGTAAGGAGTATGGCTGGTTTGTACAGATCAGACGCCGAAACCCGGTCGAGTCCGTGGAATATATTTTGGCCGAGACGAAGATTCATAACGTGGTCGTCGTCGGTCTCCGAGCCTGAGGTTTGATTTTCAGGTTTGTAGCGTTGGTACCTTGCATAATCTCGGGCTCGATAGCTTCTGGCATTCGTTCCTAATTTGTTGGTCGGCTCCTTGCATTTAGGACAGGCGTTTGTTTTCAACCCGTGAAGTGCCACATTTTCCATATGGTCCGCGATCCATGCAGAGAGAATTGGGAAGCAAAGTCGAACCTTGCCGTCGGTAGAGTCAATGGGGATGCCAACATGCGCCACATCCTGAAGGGGTGCAAAGATGAGTTCGAATACATCTTGTAGGGTGTCAGCGTTGATTTTTCTCTTGCCTCGGTCGGCTTTAGAGGACTTGGAGAGTTGGGGTGGAACCGGTAATAAGGCAAGAAGAAGAACACCCATTGATCCTGGGCTGTTGCGCCGAGCCGACGGAAGATTTCCGATGGTAATATAGACAGGCCACGCTTTCTTGTCTCCCGAAAGGTTGGTGAGGTTAGTCTGATCTGACATCCCAAATATTGGAACAACGGTAGCACCTGGCGGAAGCCTCTCCTATGATCAGTCAGCTAAGGTCTTCCAAACAAGGGTGGGACTCAGATGCTCTACCTGCAGGTCCCACCACCAATCCGCCGGATGCATTTCAGCATATATTCTCTGCCCGGAAGGGTCGTATTCACGCCGTGGCGCGTGGACCAAGTCATCTTGGTATGCGATCTGGCGAAGGAGATATCTGACACAACCTAGGACGTCGCGGTAGAAAAATGGCAAAGTCCTCGGGCCATCCTCAACCTGCCCTTCGAACCATTGCAGATATTGGCTGTAGGGATCCAGGAACCGGTGGTGGTTCTCCAGCGTGTGCATAGCGCTATACCCGACTGATTTGGCATTTTCTAGGCCACTCGAGAAGCAATCGTTGATTCGGGTTTTGCATACTTTTCCATCAATGAACCAGGATGCCAGTTTGAAACCTTCCGCACTATTGAATGGTGCCCATGGGTCCGCGCACAGGTTGCTCTGTTCGTCCTCAAATCCGGCAACGTCTCCGATTACTTCTCCGGCGCCTTCAAAATGATTCTGTTTCCCGGCACAGGCTGAGGTATTATCGAGGACTTCAGCATCAGACTCGTATGCAATTTCTGGACAAAATGCATCAGGTTCCAATCCAGCAGGGCCTACATCGGATTCATAGTCGGAATGCGGGGGCTCACACGCATCGGCGTTGTGCAATTCGCATGTTTGGATGTTGTTATATTGTAAGGTGGACCTGAGGACAATGTCCAGACTCGCGTGCGCAGTTCGCAGATGCTTCTCATATGCACCAGACCTGCTGTATTTTCAGCGGCAGAACGGACATTTGCTAGGGATGGTGCGACGTTGCTCAGTCGATCGTGGGGCTCCGAGTCCGTGTAGATTCGACGGTAAGGCTATGATATGTCAAGTCTTGACCACAGCGCGTGTGGATCACATCTAGGGCCAAGAGATGCCATATTCATGAGCTAGTTGTGGATAGAGTTTAGCGTAGGTGTCACGTGGTATCCGCTATCGTGTCTTTCAACATCTGAGACAGCAAAGATTATATGTTCCTGCCCCAATGCGTTTATCAGGTTTCATTCATTCAAGTTGAATCAAACTACAGTAGAGTCCTGTAATAGAGCGTCAGATTTGGGTTTTCTTTTCAAACTACCTAGAGGATCTGGGAGTTTTATATATAAAGTGATTCGATCGCGAGACTAGAGGGACTTCATACCAAGATTCATCTCACACGCAGAACCTCCTCTGAGTCAACAGCCACCATCATCACATCACGAGTATCCCTAAATACTGCGATCTATATACATAAGGAATCCAGCCATATGGCGCAGAATAAAAACATTGTAGTGTACGCCCTCTTGCCTGTTGGAGGTGCGCAGCAGCCGCCGGCGGGTCAGACCCATCATGTTCCGCCTTTTACTCTCGTTGGAGAGTATTCTCATTGATGCCCTGATCGTCAATCAATTAGCCCTCATAAGTTGGCTATGGGCGTCCCCCATTACCCCATAAACAAGCCCCTTCCTGAATACCTGTGTTGGCGGGATGCCGTGAAAGATCAGATGTTAGCCAGGGGCCATATTTCAGATAATGGGCACTTCCCAGATGCCGAATTCTAGCAAATCGTCGAAGGCATGAGGAGATTGAAACCTGCGTGTGATGAACTCACCACTGCGTCAGCAGCCAATAACACGGCTAGTATGCAGGAGATTGATGAGGCAGTTCTTCAATTGGTTAAGGACTGTGGAAAGAAGCTGGCACATACCATTAGGACCAATAACCACGTACCTCCACCCGGCCCAGGTGTCCCCCCTGCCCAAGTTATTGTGAGGCCGATGTTACTACCTCTCAACGCACCACCTCAGTGCCAGTGGAGTATTGCAACGGCTGTAGTACCGAACGCTGGCCAAGTTGGCCAAAATGCTCCGCTGGCCAATGCTCCTGGGCCAGCCCAAAACGTACCTGCTGCCCCGGCGGGTGCCCAAGCCGTACCTCCTCCCCCGGCGAATCCCCAAGCGCAGAACATTGCCGCACCCTTAGGCTCGGCCGATCCCGAACCTCAGAACGATCCTCTACCCCCAGGCCCGGCTAATCTCCAACGTAGGATTGGTCTCCGTTTGGGCAATCTCTACTGGCACAAAAATGCGCACCAACCAGCGAATATTCCTGGGCAGATCCAATCGGGTCCCTCAATGGGCATTCTGGGTACGCCACTGGGTATCAAACATGCTCCAGCGAATCCCCCACGTCCGATCAATCTGCCCAGCCCAGAAGATATACCTGTGCAGATCCAATCGGGTCCCTCAATGGGCATTCTGGGTACGCTACTGGGTATCAAACATGCTCCAGCGAATTCCCCAGGTCCGATCAATCTGCTCGGCCAAGAAGATATACCTGTGCAAATCCAAGCGGCTCCCTCAATGGGCATTCTGGGTACGCCACTGGGTATCAAACATGCTCCAGCGAATCCCCCAGGTCCGATCATTCTGCCTGGCCCAGAAGCTATATGTGTGCAAATCCAAGTGGATCCCCCAATGTGTATTGTTGGGAGGCCAATGGGGATGCGACATGCTCCTCTGGCGGATATCCCGTCAGCCGCGGCACCGAACGTGGAGGATCCGTTGATTCAATCCGTTGATGTGGCGCGGAGGGTGCGTCGCGCCGTGTCAGGTCTGTCCCAAATTAGTCAGTTTTTTAACAATAATCCAGATGTGTTTTTTTTGAACTTACTGACTTAGGAGATATAGATTGGAGTGCTCTGCTTGGACGTCCACGTGCAGTACGTATCGTCTGGGTCAGCCAACCCGGCAATAGCAGCGCACCACGACCAAATTATCACCTTCTGCATTGGCGTAATCCTCATATCAATGGGGTACGTTTTGCTGTGTTAAATTCCTATGACATACCGGGTCTGTCGGCCATTATTTCGAGAACTGTACCACACAATATGATTCGGTACATACTTGGCGCCACTGGTGAAAGCCGGCAACAGCTGCGTCTGCATCCCGGCGCCCAATTATCTTATATAGATTACATTTTCATTGAGAATGATGAGGACGTAAGGGCCTGGCTGCTGTCGAATCCGGTTCTCGACGATCCGTTGGATCTGTTCGTCTATTGTCATCGCCGAGAGACTTGGGGCACGTTGCCCACGCCGCCCTTGAGGGGGCACAATTACCTTCACCAAAATGCCATCACCAATTGGGCTAGTACCGCGGCGCCAGGTAATCGCATCCAGGCAGCCCGATCAGACGTGAGAACTGACCCTGGACCGTCCAATGCCGGAGGTGAACAGGAACAGCGAGATGACTCTCCCTTGTTTCTTCCTGGATTGAGTAGTTCATCATCTGATGTTTCTAACGCCGAAGAGGGATACCAAGCAAGCATCGGAGCATCACCATCCCCATTTGCAGATCGCAGTAAAGCACAAACACAATCCAAAATAAATATTCAGAAGGTGTCGAAACTTAGTGTACGCGGGGTGATACTGAGTACCATAATGTACGGAAGCGTGGAGCGCCATCCCATCAGGAAGATTCGGAGTATTTGTCCTAGAAAGCCCGCCAGGCTTCCAATGCCCTTTCGTGGTTGAAAGGTAAGGCGGACCGTAATGTTCAGGCAGAACTCGAAGAGGAAAAGGGTCATGAGGAAGAGAGAGGGATTGACATTGTCGGAGGAGTTTGATCGATCTGACAGCGCGTTGAACGCCTGAGTCTGCCAAGATATATTAGTGATTTAGGTTCAAGTTCTTAGAGTATTAGAATAGATTTCTTATAGACTGCAGATTCGCTCATGAGGCTAAGCATTCGGGGTTAGGTCGTGTTGAGGATACTAGTAGGATAGTAGGCTGAGGCTGACGCCAAGAGACATTACAGTACACGATGTCTCTTGGCGCATGCTTAAAAGTGAGGCTTAAAACGTTATTTTAGGGGGTGCATGTATCACCTGTGACAATCATGACTTTTCACGATCTTTCAATAGTCTTTGTTTTATCTAAGTGCTACATCATTATCCACTGCCATTTGGCGAATTGCCTTCGTTATCCATCCCAAGATACTGCGACGTCGCGCCCCACGTCATGACGTCGCGCCCTACATCACGACATCGCGGTACACCCTAAGTTGCATTCCCTGCTTGTACAGTCCAGCCTGTAGGACTCACAGTCGTCGAAATGTACAGCGTCGGCAAAATCTATATAAGGACTCTTCCGACCCCTCCAACCCCTTCATCTTTCTTACCTCCCGCCTCAGAAGACCCCCACCTGCGTTCCTCCTCTCCAGCATCCGAACATCTGGCGTCTTGAGACATACGAAGGTCAACCGGCTTCCAAGTGGGTATCAAGAGACCCTGGCGATTTTATTTTGATTACCCTTCATATTAGATTGCAAAATCGCCGACGAACCAATGGCCCCTCCAGGCATGGTGAGACGTCACTTGCGGAAGGGAAAGTAAGCAAACTACATCTCCCAGTGTTTGTAACCGATGCTAATAGGTCTCTGCCACTTAGACTCCCTGCCGTGCAACCTCCCCCGCCAGAAGTTCGGGGCGGCATACGAAGAAGAACTCTTACACGTTCGGCCGCCCGTCGCCGGCGGAAGAGCAAGCGTAAGCAATGCTGGTAATCTCTTTATATGGAATCTTAGGATATCAAACTCACTACCCTTTTTCAATCAACAGAGGACCCGAGCATGGGGAACGCGCTCACTTCCAACCTGCCCCGGGAGATTCGGTATATAAAGCCAAACTATCCCACAATATTCAGAATCTGGTATACTGACAATCTAAGAAACAGGACTCTGTATGGCGACATTGCGTATGCCAAATCGTGGTCTGGATTCAAGCATCCGCGTGGCCAATCTTTTATCTATGCGACATGGCACGAGCAAATAAAGGCCTACATGATTGCTAGCCACCTGGACCCCGGTCGCCTAACCGAAACGCAACTGGATTCAATTTTATTGTTCGCCCGTGCCCTATCAGCAGTCAAGGAGGGAATTGAGCTCATCAAACGCCAGCACTACGCCAACGACCTTTTGGAACTGAACCGGCATCTGAAGATCCTTGTCAGAGATTCAGGAAAGAAACTGCAAACGACCAAGGAGGGTCAAAGGGCTGGTCGTGATGGTCGCGGGGACGTTACAGAACCCCCGAGTAAGTGCTAGCCATCTTGATTCCGTGAGGCCCGCCCTGACATCTACTGCTAGTGGCTCTTGCGGATTGGGAGTCGCCATTTTCGCCGCGAGCTGTCAGAATCCATATTGTTTGTCGATCTGGTGCACCGGCTGCCCCGCATCCCTTCCTCGGCCACCCCTGGTGTGAAAGAGATTCGGACTGGGGAATCGCCTGGGGGGTCCTCGCGACACCAAGCATCACGCATCTGCTACGGGTCGTCAGAGAGCAAGACATCAAAGACGAAATCCGATGTCCCCGGTATCTCATCGGTGCTACAGGCGAGGGTGCTGCCAGACTATGTCAGGACCCCGAAGATCATCTCCCCCTACGCCAACTTATATTCCTGAACTGAGATGACGACATTCGTGTCTGGTTTCTCACCAACAGTGGCCAGGATCCGCTGGACCTCATGATTATCGAGTCACGACCCGCAGACGGTGAGGACCTGGACGAGACCCCCGAGCCTCCCAATAGGAGGTACCAGTTTTTCGACCGCGCCATCTGGGAAGAGTCGGCCGGCGCAGAAGATACGGCACGGGCCATGGAGGAGGAGGAGGAGTGGTTTCACGAGGACGAATGGCCACCGGCCGAGGCAGAGGGAGCGCCTCGGACACCTCCTGGTGCTGGCGTTATCGTTGTTGACGACGGCGGCGTAAGTATCTAGACTGAACAGGGACTTAGATCAAAATTAGATAGCTAATTGCTGATGTAGGACCAGTCACCGGGAGTTCCGGGCCCCTCAAGACGCTGGAGGAATATTCCATCGCAGATGGAGGAGCCAGCATGCTCTCAACCATTAGCGCCTGTGTCGTGGGTGCCCTCCTCTCGCCCGTCTGGGCCTTCTGAGTCTGAGATGCTCCGTAAACTCCGCGAATATGCCCAGGAGAACTCCTAGGCAAACAGAGTGTTGGCGAATCCCGAGCTCGTAGCGGAGCGGCTTCAAGGGTATGATGGCGCGGAGGACACACCACCTGCCACACATATAAATCGCGACAAACCCTCTGTCTCAGCTCCCCCTGCTTCAGCTGCCGGCCGCCATCTCTCGACTCCGGAGAGAACGATAGAACATCCCTCTCCCACAACTGATCTCCCGCCATCTACAGCCAATGTGGCCCCGACCCAGCCACCAGCATCGGTGACACCCCCGGCACGCCGATCTTCCGTTCAGAGTTCTGAGCACGCCTCAGAAAACTCCCCATCCGTACACGAAATACGCCGTTCTGGAAGACGTCGCTCGGGTCGAAAATGAGATTTCTAGGTTTCGGGATGAATTCTTTTTTCATTT
>Ga0307509_10003448_pt1 | contig 23968 bp, 21 predicted proteins | sample 10_EM_MG_FD_202245 | JGI IMG/M metagenome (GOLD analysis project Ga0307509, IMG submission 202245) | Populus trichocarpa ectomycorrhiza microbial communities from riparian zone in the Pacific Northwest, United States - 10_EM | ecosystem: Host-associated > Plants > Roots > Unclassified | place... | reverse complement strand
CACTTTATCATTTGCATAGCATGGGAGGAAAACACTTATTCTGTGAAGGTCTTCCCCTCAAGTGTACCACTGCTACTGAGACATTAGTTATGCACCGTACCACTTTTTTATGCCTGTCCCTTGTACCCCACCGTAAATCTCCACCATCCCTGTCCAAATATAGCGTCACAATCCCTCGACCGAAAACCAGCGCGAATTATCGCGAAACGGCAGCAACTTACTTGTACTCGCACAGGGATCAAAAAATCGGAAAAAAAGATCAGCAAGATTGTCCGGGGAGTTAAGCTGAGGGGAAAGCACTTTGGAAAAAAATGGGGCTTAGCAGACATCAGAAAGCCGGATGATGGTTTAGGAAGACAATGCTGATACTCCACTATACCGTAGTCTTATCTTGACAATTTACTGCACAGCTACCTAAGATGAGTACTGAAGCGGCATAGCAAACCACTTTGTTCAACAGCCGGGCTTTAAGACGTTTCGCAACCTGATCGCTTTTCATCAATTGCCACATCGATCATCCTCATGTTCCCTGCTTTGATGTGCAGCGTTTTCCGATTTTTTCATCCCTGTGCGAGTACGTTGTATGAATGCAGCTCTCCGCCCCATTTAATAATCCTAGCTGCATTGACCTCCACCCGAGCCACTAACCGGTTTAGAGTCGGACAGGTCTGATCGGGATCCCGGGGGAGCCAGTGCACCCGAACAGTCCGATACAAGAAGCAGAACAAGCAAACACTGGGTTCGCCCTAAATGCACAGCCTCATCCCCAAAGTCTCCCTATTCTTCCAGGTACTGTACTACATGCTCTTAGAAGCGCTCTTGCCTTCTCATTCCATGATGCAGCAAGATGAATTGGAATAGGGGTTTTCTGTAACCGGTTGTAACTTGCATGAATTGAATGCAATAGAACTTGGCGATAGCCCCCGGTACCGTATCACTACTTGGTGAGCGACGGCCGTTGTATTGACCTGAGGAATAAGAATCGCACAGTCGTGGACGGGGGGGGGGGGGGGGGGGGGGGGGGTTAACGGGGGACTTGGGCACGTTGTAAGGATATGATATGTAAGTTAACTTATTATAAATGGCGATAGCTAAACGGGGAAAACAGACGGCGGCGGAAGGAAACAAAACGAAAGGCCAAGAGTAAGTTAAACGAGGCAAAAGACAGATCACCAACAAACAACCTAGAGTGGGAAACTGCTATTTAATTACTCGCTCTCACGTTCACGACTCGCGACACTCTTCTAATGAACCAACTAACGGAAAACACAAAAGTATGTATAAAAATAACTAAGCCGTCCTCCCATCCTTCTATCTTTTCTCCTCCGCCTATGTCTCCCTTCCCCTTCAGCCAACACTCATGCCGACAAAGAAAGTCAAACATCTCAAAGAGCTTCCGCATTCCATCGCCTCCGAGCGTCCGGACCTTCCCCACATCTGACCCTTTCAGCGTCGTATTTCTTCCGGCCCTGCAGCGATCCCAAGCGCATATCCGAAGCCTTTTGCTGAACGACAACGGGATAGGCTGCATGCAGGCTGAACATGCAGAGCAGCATCAGAGACTTCCAGCGGCTTCCGTCACTTGCATCCCATTCCCATTCTTTCAAAACCAAACTACCAGCAGACACGTATATAATTAAAACCCAAATAACAAGTACCGAACCTTCCATGAACCACAACACCTATCTCTGCATTTCCCGCATGTCCTTATCCCTCCGAGCGTCCCCATGATAACAAAAGAATATATCTCGGTGTAGTCTTGCTAAAAAAATCTAGGCCGTTCCCAAACCACCCGCAAAGCGCCTGAGCTACCCGTTACACTCCCGCAACTATCAAAACTAAGCACATCCTTCTAACACGAGTGAGTGTCTATGATTGCCTGGATTAAATTTATTATCATCTCCGGATGGTTCCTGATCCAAATAATGGAAAGAAGATGGCATACTTGCATCCGTATTATTAGCAGCATCCTGGCGTTCTCACACCATCCTCTGGATCAGGACACCCACCCGAAAGATGGCTGAGGGCCGAATTCATGTAGTATAGTCCTGCTTCCACAACTGCCAAATTTTATGGGACCACTGGAGTACAAACCAGCTCAGTCAATTTGAGAGCTCGGAGGGGGGTCGGAAACAGCCTAACAGTCGAAAGCTCGGGCTCGAATAGGCCGAGGCTACAGGGGAGGTATGACCAGAAACTTCGTTCTCTCATACCCTACTAACTAGGAAAAACATGAGTACCTACAGTATGAGATGTGAGAAAATCGTCTTAATCGTGACAAATCTCCGCTTCTGTCAACTCTTTCAAAAATAGGAGGATCTCGCAGGGTGCCTTCGCTTGAATTTCCCACTAAGTTAGAGATATTTGTTCACCCTATCACTCCTCTTCTGGTATCCCCTGACTTCTTCTTATTCCGCTTAGCCATCCAAAGGGCTCTGTTGGTAGGCAGGCAGTAGGAAGTAGGGTAAAAACAAGAAAAGAGAACATTCGGTGTGGTTAGACCGTCAAGATCGCCATAGTTGTCTTTTCATTGTATAGTGCATATAAGAGTTAAGAGAAGAGATCTCCCAAAAGGAATTCTGCCGTAATACTACGCTCCAACAAAAGTTCGTTCTATTAACTTTATTAAGTAAAGGAATTGAGAAATACATGAATGGTACCATAGGAGGCGGCGACTTCCCAAAAAAAAAAGCCCCTAAAGTGATCTGTTAAGCGCCAAAAAAAAAAGGGAGAAATCAAAAAAGGGAATGCCGTTCACAGATATATCTCAGACGTGATGGCATAAACTCCCCCGATTGACTTGATAATTACAGTGCCAAGAAATTGCGACGTGCACAAGATAGTCTGACGGCACTAGGGGGCCGAATGAGAATAAGGGGAGAGTATAGAAATGGTGGTAAAGAGTGCACAAATGTTGTAAAATGGGTAGGCGCGAAGGTAGAGGTGGTATCTCATACCGCGCTAGAAGCTAGAGGTATTCGGGCCTTGAGTAGCTGCACTACTCTATCACGCCCACTACAGGCGGCCCCCGAGAGCGGCGTTCGACCATCATTGATTCATTGTCAGGCTTAAGGGGGCTGACGTCTTCCCGTTCCAATAGTAGCTTCACTACTCCATCATGTCGATTCTCGGCGGCCCACGAGAGCGGTGTTTGGCCATCATTGTCTGACATATCGGGGCAAACGTCTTCCCGCTCCAACAGGAGCTTCACTACGCTATCACGCCCATTTTCTGCTGCCCACAAGAGCGGCGATCGGCCATAATTGTCAGGCTTGTCGGGGCCAATGTCTCCCTGCTCCAACAGCAGCTTCACTACAACATCGTGCCCATTCCGGGCGGCCCAAGAGAGCGGTGTTTGGCCAAAATTGTCAGGCCTGCTGGAGCCAACGCCCTCCAATTCCAACAGTAGCTTCACTACCCCATCATGCCCATTACAGGCGGCCCATGAGAACGGCGTTTGGCCATAATTGTCAGCCCGATCGGGGATAACGTCTTCCTGTTCCAAGAGTTGCTTCACTACTCCATCATGCCCATTCAGAGCGGCCCACGAGAGCGGTGTTCCACCTCCATTATCAGGTCTATCAGGGCTAACGTCTTTCCGCCCCAATAGTAGCTTCACTGCTCCATCATGCCCTTCCTTGGCGGCCCACAAGAGCGGTGTTTGGCCACCATCGTCCGGCCTATCGAGGTTGACGTATTTCCTGCCAAATAGTACACCCATTCCTTCCGACACCCAACGCTGACGGCCTATGCTTCCAGGATTGATAAATCGGGGACCGAGAAATAACCTGACAACCCCTTCGTATCCACCCCCAGCAGCCCATGATAGTGCCGTTCGACCCCGTAGCGCGTCCGGTATATCAGGTTGCGTATGCTTCTGTTGCAGGAGTACTTTTACTACTCCTTCATGCCCATTACTCGCAGCCCACATAAGCGGCGTAAGACCTGCACTATCTCTGTGGTTCAAATCCCATTTCTTCGTCCTTATCAAATCAATTGCAACTTCGGCAATGCCAAAATACGAAATACAGTGAAGCGCAGAAAATGGCTTCATACCAATAAAGCGGCCGGTGAACAACTGCTTCATGATTAGCCGCCAAAGTAGCTTGGCTGATATGTGCATATCGTATTGGTTCAGAAGGTCAAGCGCAAGGCATCTCGAGCGATCTGAGGACTCCATTCGCATGTGGATTCCCCAGTATAAAGAGCAATATCCTAGAAAGGATGTCATTCGGATGTCACGGGAGGGGCTGGCCGAAAGATCCTTAATGGCCTGGAGGTTGAGATATGTCAAACAAGCTTCCGCCATTTTAGAGTGAGGTCTGTCAAACAAATCTGCATGACCGGAAAGATACTCTTTGAGTGTGAAATGGATCAGCCTAACAGTCGAGGAACCTTCATCGACCACCGCGAGTCCTTCACAACAGCGTAACACTGTCCGGATCGAAGGTATATTGTTGGGATTAATTTCGGCTGATCCTATCTCGATACCTAGGGCATGACACATCTCATCGACACTTAAGGGCCGCTCGGAATGTGAAATCCACATCAGCGCGGCCATCCCGAGTCTTGCTCCATCCCCTTCTTGTGCTTTTATCCGCCTTATGGTTGCATCGTATGCGCCTCCTAACCCCAAGCTATCTGTCATTGTGCCGAGCCTCTCTCGTCTCCGATGGAGTGTCGTTTCTTGTAGGATCGCCTTGATGTTTAAAGATACCAGCAGGAATCTAGGCACAGGTCCGTCAGCTCACAGTTTCACACATCTCTTCCAGTGTCTTTTGTTCCTACTCACATTGCCGAAACTGCTTGCGGAATGTTCTCCATAATGTCCGCTTCCAGGCTCTTGTCCATCGCATCCGGTGTTGGATCCTTTTTCAGTTTCGCTCGCAGGAATCGAATTATATCACCCTTGGTGGGTATAATAGATACAGCCATTACCCTCCCAGCAAGATGTTTCTCCACCTCATCTCGGATTTGCAGCCTTCCAGCTAGAAATATCCGGATACTCGGGGACTTGCGCAAAAGTTGTTTGAGTGAATCAAGCAGCTCCACTCGGTACTCTGCCATGCATTCGTCCACGGCATCAATACATATGAAGGTGGGCCGGGAGGCCGATATGTCCTGTAGCATCTCCACAAGTTCACTCAGTTCCAGCCTCCGGCCCCCGATTACCTTTTTCTGGTCTCGGAAGGCCTGGATGATCTTTGGCGGAATCTCTTCGAGTCCACAAACAACCTGTTTTAGGAGGGAGCCCAGGATACTCATCGGAGATTGCTCCTTCTGTGCCGCAAAGTCGAAGTAGAAGCACGCAACCGAAGCATTTCGCCCCCTCGCCCAATCGCCTAATGTATCTATTACCAATGAGCTGGTATCACAGCTTCTTAGCAACAGAATTGCTTTATGGAGAATATGATTTCTTACGTAATGTAGGTCTTCCCGACCCCCGGATCTCCGTAGCAAAATAAGACCGAATTATTGGGTTCACCACCCTCAATGCCCTTAAACCAGTCCTGATATTCCTCTGTTTCTAAGAGCCAGTTACCCACGTGTTTGACTCGGTGTTCTCTGATGTCCTGGTGCCGTATCCTAGGTTCAAGTGGAGATAACCATGCGAGGATCTCAGCAGCCTCATCGGCACTACAAAGGTTCAGGTTACACACATTGTTGATATTATTGAATGAGTTAGTATTGAATGAGTTCAAGTTGGTATTATGACTAAAGGGGCTGTTATTATTGAAGGAGTTGCTATTTGCTCCGAGGCGAAACAGCGACATTTTTTTTGGTGTCTGGAACGTTGCAGATTCAATACAGAGGATTCAAAAGATGGGTTCTTTGGTAGGTAAAGTAGGATTGATAGATTGAGCTCTCAAGGCTAAAGAAAAGGGGCCGCCCCTATCTTGCCCCCCTGTTGACAAACACCTTCCCAACCATATTATCAATGGCCCAGTGTAAGCATGTTCAGTACCCTACAGTACTTAATTTTAAGACATAAAATATTATGATAGTATGATACCTTAGTTGGTTGTTCGCCTGGTACAAGTCCTTGCATCTTACACCAAAACTGCCCCTGTACCTTAGTTTACAATACAAGCACATGTGGTTTACGATGATCCATCTTTTGCCGGATGAAAACCTCCACCATCGAAGTGATCATCTCGGGATTCAAAGAAAAGAGACTGGAGTTCCATAATTAATGTAGATTCCTGCAACTGTCAATTTTCGGAAAAGAAAAAAGTACTTTTTTCTTGTTCATATGAGCTTTCCGTGAATAATACATTACAGGTAATTTAGTCCCTTGAACTGCTTGTAAACTCTTCCACCATCAGAATATACAGTCTCTCATGGAGTCGTGACGAATATCGGCTGGTGACGAACAGGGATTAGCAGCAGGTATTTTTTGTTATCATACCCGAGGCACTTTGACGGATTCGATTTTTGTCGTCAAATGCCCCTGTTTGTCACCCGCTGGTATTCGTCGCGTCCCTATGAGAGGCTACCGGTAAGCAGGCTACTACTGCAGCGCTGCGAAAAGACTTTTGAAAAATCGAACCCGGGGGTTAGAAGGGGGGGGGGTTGAATCGGGTTCTCGGAAATGGGGATTGGAGGGGGGTTCTTTTATGTCTTAGTAAGCAAAGATAGAAGGAACCTTTATCGGAATCTCCATTGTCAACCCATATGTGAGTACCGTATTTATTGCTCAGAAAGAGGAGTACTGGTGCTAGTTTATTCGTTTCTTCTGCTACATTTTGCTTCCTTTCCTTATCACTCTATTTGTTTCTTTGCTCCCAACTGCCTTCAAATGTCATTGTTTATGTATGATACTTTGTTTACCATTTTTGTTAGAAGGTGTTCTATATTGTTACCCCACGGTTCGAAAAAGCGCCTTCCTAGCCCTTGGATGATTTTTGATCTAGCCCCCCGCTTCGTTTCGACATTCGGCTACTCCCGCCTCCATGGATACGCTAAGGCGCGAAACTAGGATCCCCACACCCTGTGCTTCTTGGCCATATATTTTCATGGCAACCAACCCGAAGACGTGGATTAACGGCGACGACAACCAAGCGAAACGCCAAGAGTTCACACACGAAAACGATCACACAACTCAGGAGCGGAGAATTCAATATATTTATTTAGCCCATGAGGAAGGGAGCGACTGCCCGTGAGGTTCTTTCTTTCTTCAACCGCCTCTGTCGCTAGCTAACTAACGGTAAAGACAGGAGTGGAAATAACCACAACACAACGTCCTCCTATCCTCCCGCGGACTACCATACAACATATCCGTGTCTCCGCATGTCTCCCATTCCACTTGCTCACTTCCGTGCTAACAACGGAGAGACAGACTCCCACCGCCCATAGCCTTCGGGCTTTCAGCTCTTTCATGCTTCGCCTACCGTGTTCCCGCTTTCCTTCCGGTGGATGCATCGTCCCAAAACTCATGCTCATTCCTGCAACCCCATGCTTCCCCGAAATTCCAAACACATGCCCGAAGCTAGGGCGCTTTCCTAAAAGCTATCCGAACAGCAAAGCAACTATCATGAGGGCATGCCGAGCAGCATCTCGCGGTTTCCAGTATAAATAAATCCGGGTTAAAAATGTTAGACTAAACTATCGCCAGACAGCAAAACCCTCAACACCCCACACCTTCACGCACCAAGATATTCTCTAATGAAGGAGCTATTCACATCGCTATTACCCAGCTATGTTCGGTAATTTTATTTTTACAACCAACAATCCAATGGCCAGCAAACAACCGGTTACCCAACACCTGAGAGCTCCCTCCGAAGTAAAACCCAGACTGTAATCGGTCACCCGCTTGATTGATACCAGCGGGGTTTACCTATAACTATATAAAAAAGAGCACCACCTGTGGAATATACAACGCCTACAGTGCTGCGTCCGGGGGGTAAGCCGACCTAAACCTCCCCTATTGGACCAGGCGGACTTGGTGGAGGTGAGAGAAGGATCCTGTTCCCATGTGTGCGCCTGCTAATTAGATAGGACTAATATGTGTGCGCAACAATTAGTTTACCCTCAACGCCGCCATATACTCTCCACAAGACAACCGGGGTGGTTGCCCATACCGGACTACACCCAACATCGCCTACCGGTATTCTACAGACTATTTCTCTAGAAAGTATGATATTAATATAATATCGCCTAGACAACCCATTGCATCACCCAAGAAGTCTAGCACGGCAAACGCAAACCCGGAGAATGAAATAATCACTGCGGTCCGAATACGGCCTCGCAACCCCTCGGTGAAAACCCGAGGCGAATTATCATCACACTACTCCGCACAAATGCTACCCGCTGCCTAGCTCAAGAATGCTACCTAGATTGATCTCCACCCGAGCCGCCAACTATCTGAGAGCAGCATATATCCCCAGCTATTGGACTACAGTGTTGCGAACCGTACGGAGATCACACAGGGACGGCGGGGATAATGCCAAGAAAGCGGGACTGAACGGGATAGGATGGGACCGCCAGACGTGGTCCTATACAGGGCAAGAGACTGCCGTCCTCGACCATGACTGCCGAGCTCGCCACGCTATTCCTTTGTCAGTATAGTCAGGTACACTAGACAGCCACCGCTTGGGCAGACGGCAAGGGAGATGGCACGACGGCGGAGGCTATAGGGGGCCATTGGGTGTATCCGAAGGCTGTGGGGTGTAGGAAGGGACTGTAGGGTATAAGGAAGGACTTTGGGGCCATAGACGATAGGCATTAAGGATGACGGCCGGGGATAGGGAACGGGGGGTGGGGGGACGGCAGGTGATGGTTGATGACGGCGTGGGGCCTCCGATGAAATATGAGTGATGTATTATGATGCCATGTAACAGGCGAAGCAAATAACATTCCTGAAAGAAAGACAAGATGGCTAAATGGGTCGTCGGGTCCTCCGGGTGTTGGGATGAGGCTGAGCCGGTTGATTTCTCTTTCAAACATATCTATAAATTGTTCTTTCTTAAAGATGTATGCTTGATCGCATATTATTTTACCCATACCGTATGACACATTATTTACGAGATCATAAACAGTGAGGGACACCAAATTCTGAGCTTGAAGTGTCTGAGCATACCGGCTAGAAAGATGAAAGCTGGAGGCATCCCGAGGGGCCTACCTGCGACTGCCCACGGGGTGGAGAAAGGACCGACCAACTGGGCTGTTCGGAACGCTGTGCTAGCACGATCGGGATATCAGGGGAGCCACCGCATGTGAACCGTATGATACAAGTGGTGCCGGGAAACACTGGGCTCACTCGAAATATACACCCGCATCCCCGGGGCTTCCCTATTCTTCCCAATATAGTACATTGCCGCTCATCGTAAGAAACGCCCCTCCCGCCTTCCCATTCCATGATGTAGTTCAACAAATTGGAAAAACGCCTTTCTGTAACAAGTGGTAACTTGCGCGAAGCAAAGACAATCGAACTTAGCGATAGTTCCAGTGAGACAAACGGGAAAGCGGCTGTTTAGGCTGACAGCAAGGGAGGTGGCAGGACGGCCGGGATTGCGTGGGGGGGGGGGTTATAGGGCGTCAGAAGACGGTAGGGCGTGGGTAAGGGCTGCGGAGGGGGTCCACAGACGGCAGGTATTAGAAACAACGGCCGGGCACATGGGGGCAATGTTGCAATGAAGGGGGGGGTTCGATCAAAAAATGATCGAAGGCTAGGAACGCGCTTTTCCGAACCGGGGGGTTATATGATAGAACCCCTTCTAACAAATCGGTAAACAATAATATTTGAAGGCAGTTGGAAGCGAAGAAACAAATGGAATGATAGGAAAAGAGGGCAAAATGTAGCAGAAAAGGCAAATAAACTGGCACTGGCGCTCCACTTCCCCGGCTCCTGAGCAATAAATGCTCACACATCTGGGTTAAGGGGAGAAATTCCCATCAAAGTTCCTGGTATCTTTGCTTACTAAGACATTAAAGAACCCCCCCTTCAATCCCCATTTTCAGAAGCCCCGATTCAATCCCCCCCCCTTTTAACCCCAATGAGGGGGATGGCGGTGGGCTGCAGACAAACTATGAGTGATATATGGTGATGCCATGCAACGGACACAATAAACCATATGCCTGCAAGAAAGAGAAGAAGGTAGCTGGGTCATCAAGTGCACCAAGTATTAAGATATGACTGAGCCAATTATTCGCTACGAGCCTTGTTTTCCCTTTAAAATACTTCCATAAGTCTTTTGCTTTAACCGTAGTCACTGTGGTGATGTCGCAACAAAGCCATGTTGAAACGGTGCTGCTGGCCATACTCTCACGATACTTCCTTTGTTCAGATACCTTTCGAGAGAGCGCTTGTTTGTGGCTTTGGATATGCGCTGAGGATCCGGGCGTATAGCTCCGGCATCGGGCATAGGTTTGTGTTTGGAGATGTGCTGAGGGTTCAGGCATGGGTTTGTCTTCGGAGACTCGCTTTGGCTTCGGGTATGCGGTCCGGCTTTGGACGTTTGGTTTGTACGTTCGGGAAAGTATTGAGAATGCGGGAATACGCGATAGTTTTGGGATCGTGCAGCTTTTTTGAAAGCAGGGAGAAAAGTGGAAGTACTGCAAGATCAGCCGGAAAGAGCTGGAAGCCCGTAGGTGGGAAAGTGTTTGTTTTCTTTTTGTCAGTCCGGAAGTCGTGAGGTGGGAAGAGGACTCACATGGAGCAGCACTATGGCTCTAGATGGATATGATGTCTTTGTGATTGATATATTCCTGTGATCACCCTTATTTAGTTAGTTAGTCGAGTATCGGGAGTCGTCGTTGAGCGTGAGCCTGAGGTTGTTCGTGAAAAGATTTCCCCCGCCCCTGAAGTGTGCGATCGTTTCCGTTGGGAGTTGCTTGGCGTTTCGTTTCACTGCTCGTCACTCGCCGTGTCTCGTATGGTTTCGCAAGTGAAGTCTAAAAGCCAAAGAACTGGTACAACCGGAGTGGGCTTGCAGCACAATGCTCGGGATTTTCCAGAATAGTTACCGGGAAACATAATTGGCCTCTCGGATCCGGATATCTGCAGCCAATATGAGAGCTTTTGGAAGGCAGTAGTGCTGGTGCTCTCTCCATCAAGGATATGCTTACTGCCTTGCTGATCCATGCCGATGGTTTTTGAGTTCTAGTTTGGCAAACACTTTTGACTTTTTTTACTTATTCAAGATTTATTCTTCCTTGCTTATTAGTTTACGCATATGGCACATGACTTGTTCGATCATAAGCTATGAGCGAGATCAAATCTTGAACTTAAAGCCTCTGAGCATATTATGCAAAGAGATGTAACAGGAAAACACCATAGGGCCCTACCGGCGGTCTGTCCTGTCCTACCCCTAAGATAGACGGACTAGACGGTTAGCACTAGATAGGTCTTCGGTACTGTATCACCATTTGATGAGCGATGACCGTTGTGCCGACGTGCAAGATAAGAGTTCCACAGCGGTATACGATATGGTGAGGTGAGAGGATCCTTAGGCACTTTGTACATATGAATATAAATGTAACTTCCGCTACTTGCTCCACGCTTTCATTCTTTCAAAACCAAACCACAGGTAAAGATAGGTGTGTGATTAAAGCCCAAATAACAATTCCTGATCCTCCCATGAACCACAACACCTATCTCTGTATTTCCAGCATGCCCATATCCTCCGTGCATCCCAATGTTAAAAGACGGAAGACATTTCGGTATCATCTATGGTTTAACAATCTACCGATATTCCGTACCCAAACCATCTCCAAAGCGTCTGAACGATCTACCACCCCCCCCACGACTATCAAGCCGGGAACACCCTTCTAACACAAGTGGGTGTCTATGATTGTTTAGATTAGATTTATTACCACCTCCGGACAGTTTCTGCTTCAAATAATGGAAAGAGTGAGATGGGTAATGACGTACTTGAATCCATTTGATTAACAATTTTATGGGGTTCTCGCATCACCGGCAAGACAGAGATACAACCCCCGAAGGATGGAGGAGAGATGTCGTTTATATGGCGCAGGCTTACCTCCACAACTACCCAATTTTGTTGCACCACTCTAGCACAAACTAGCTCAGTCTCTTTGAAATCTCGGGGGAGCCGGAAATAGCTTAACGGTCGAAAACTCGGACTAGAATTGGGCAAGACCATAAGGCAGGTATAACCAGAAACTTCGTTCTCTCGTCCCTTACTATCTAGCAAAAACAGGGATATAAATAAAATGTAAGAAAGTCATCCTGATAGTTCCATCACTTCCCACACCCACCGATTTTAAACCACGTATGCCGCCAATTGCCTGCATACTTCTGTAAGAATAAAGGACAGATATTTCATACCTATTGAGTCCCCGTCAATCCTTCTAACTCTAAAACAATTGCCCCTAAATACATTCTGTAAACTTCTCTGGTCTACCATTCCATTCTCAACTTCCGGCAACTCTTTCATCTATCCCTATCCGTCAATTCTGATAGCTCCGCTTCCGCCAACTCTAAAAAAAACTTTTAAGGATCTCGAAGGAAGCATTCTTTGAATTTTCCACTAAGGTAGAGACATATGTTCACTCTGTTTTTGGTGTTCTAGTTTCTCCTTTCTTCTGCATGTGCTGCCTGGCCTTCTGGGCAGCTCTGCTATTAGCGGACACGGGGAGATAGGGTAGAAGGAAGAAAGAGTAGAAGGAAGAAAAGAGTAGAATATGTGTGATTAGATCTTCAAGATCGCCATATATATCTCGTCATCGTATAGTACATACAGGAGGCCAGATTGAGGAACCCCCCGAAAGAGATTCCTTCTATAATACCATATACTACATCCCGACCAATGCTCGTTCTATCATTAAGAAATTGAGAAATACAAGAATGGAATCATAAAAGGCAGCGATTTCACCCCCCGAAAAAACTTCTAAATTAATCAGCCGAACGCCAAGGAAGAGAAAAAGTAAAATTAAAAAAAGTGAATATCCTCCAAGTCTGATATTCCTCTGTTTGTAAGAGCCAGTCTCCCACTTCTTCCACTCGGTGGGCTCTAATGTCCTGGTGCCGTAGCCGGGGCTCCAGTGGGGATAACCGTGCGAGAAGTTTATCCTTCTCGTTGGCGCTACCGCAGTTGTCCACGTTAGACACATGGCTGGTCTTATTGATGGTATTATTAAAGGTATTGTTAAACAAGTTGATATTATTATTAAAAGCATCGGTATTATTATTAAAGGAGTTGCTGTTATTGAAAGAGTTGCTACTTTCCCCGGGAAGAGACTGCGACATCTCCGTCTTTTCCGGTGCTTGGAACGGTGCGTATTCGATGCAGAGGATTCAAAGGATGAGTTGTTGAGTAAGGTCGACCGACAGAGTTCTTGAGGCTGAAGAAAAGAGGGGTCTCCCTTATCTTGCCGCTTTGTTAGCGAACGCCCGGGCCAATCAGTTTGCCAAGGATCCTACATGTACCATAGTACTTAGTTCTAGGACGTAGTTAGTACTGTGGGGCTGCAAACTAGCCTGTGGGGTGTTCTTATATGTTTTTGCACTATAGCCATAGACGGGTGAGGTTGTTGGCTAGTTATCTAGGAACAAAGTGGTGAATGGGGTTGAAGAGGTGAGTGAGTTGAAATCACTCGAGTGGATCGTGGGATTTAAGCGGGGAGGGACAAGCGGAAGGGATGACGGCGAGAACACTACTTTGTAAATTTATCTACACTTCGCTCATTAGGTTTTTTTTTTCAGTTCACGATTCCATTCATCAGTTTCTTCCTTTGATCAGCATCGGCGAGACTTCAACACTTCCTACAGTGTGAGCGGCGTTTACCAATTAGGCTCTGCCTATGGCTTTTCTATGACTTGATCATTTCTCAGTTTTCCTTCCCTACATTGAAAATATCAAAGCGGGGAGAAACCTACCTCCGACCGGAAATCATTGTTTCAGTATCTGTAGTCAGTCGTTCATCCTACCAGTATCTTACACCAGAACCGCCGCTTCACCTTAGTTTCCTACAAGCGCAAGGGGTGAGACCGGATCTATCTCTTGCTGGATGAAAACCTCCACCATCATCACAGTAAATACATTGCTATTTAAAAAAACAGGAATACGGTTTTATAACTTGTGTAAGTTTCTGAAACTATCAATTTTAGAATAGAAAAAAAAGTATGATACCCCTTCACATGGATTTTCTGTGAATAACTGCAGTAACTGTAATCGAAGTGCTTGAACCGAATCCCCAAATTCCACTGTTAGAACATAGCGGCTACTCTCACATCCACGAATACGATCCTAAGCCCTCCAGCCATATACTCCCATAATAACTGCGGGGGGGGGTCATTACAATCCTCGCAATCTCGAAGCATTTCTACAAAGGACTACTATTGCACCCCGCCAAAATTTGACACTGCAATCTCAGTGGTATGCGATCGCAGTTCTTTTTAAAAATGCTCCGATATGGCGAGTAGATTGTTCTTGTTTAAGGGCGTTAAAAAAATGTATCGCTGGATAGGAAGCCGGTGAACACTCCACACCATCACCCAACAAGACATACTCCAACGAAAAAACCTTTCGCATTATTTTCCAGCTATTTTCGGTTATTTTATTTTTCATGATCTACAGTACACACAACCAACCAACGACCAAATACTCAACGTCAAAGAACTCACCAAGAAGTTATAGTGAATCACCGGCGCCTTGATTGATAACAGGACCTTGACCTCTCAAGAACAATGACAAGATATCTGGAATTCATTACTCCTCGCCTAAAGGACAAAGACGAAAAATCTGGAAAACGGAGAACGAAGTAGGAGTTGGGTGCGCATTGAAGTAGTCAGGATGAAGAGAAGAGAAGGGAGAAGAAGTGTTAGGAATGGAAGAGAGGTGAAGCGGAGGGAATGGAGGGAATGGAGGGAATGGAGGCGAAGAGATCAGGGGAGGTTGGACAGAGAGAGAAGAGACACTGTGAATGTTATCGTGGAGAAAGAGAGTCTAAGAAAGGAAGAAGTTAGAATGTGAAAGTTTTCCATACATTTAAGGATGCTTGCTTCCCTCCTGAGTGCGAAGACAGAATTAAAAAAATAACATCCCCTTCGATGCCAAGCCCCCTTCTACCCGGATAGTCTAGTTTTTCTTTAGAAGTAAAACCGCAACTGTACTCGTTCCCCCGGCCCGATTCAATAGGGTTAATTTAACATTGAACTTGGGACTTATGGCTGTATCATAGTGCAAACCATTATCCTAGGATCATGAAAAGTCACTCCTCTGCCATCCCGTAGGAGATGAGTTTTGATACCGTAAGAACCCGAATTATCGAACCTCGCGCTAAGTCGTCTGAAATTCCCTCTCTTGGGTTAGGGGGGCGAGCGAAAACTGGCCCCCTCAGCCAGAGCTTAAGGGAAAAAGAAGAAAAAAGAGCCGACCCCACCAGCAAAGGCAACTCCAGCGCCATAGCATGAGGTCCAATCGACCGTGTTAATACGGTAGTACAGTACATGTACTACTCGCTCTAAGAGACGCTTCTCTTGTCTTCACATTCCATGATGCAGAAAAACAAATTGTAATAAAGGCTCTTCTGCGACCGATGATAACTTGCAAGAACCGAGTGCAATTGAACTTGGCGGCAAGCCTCCGGTATCGTATCACTACTTTCTGAGCGATGACCATTGTACCGACCTAGGAAATAAGAGTTGCACAGCGGTAGACGATAGAGTGAGAGAAGTGACATGGGAACTTGGGCACCTCCTGCGACAAGGATATGAAATGTAACTCCTACCACTTTCACTTTACGCTCATTCTTCCAAAACAAAACCAACTGTAGAGACAGGTGCATGATTAAAACCCAAATAACAAGTCCTGATCCTTCCATGAATTACCACACCTGTTTCCCGGTTGCCCTCATTCCTCGGTGCACCTCCCTGATATCAGAGGCGGGAAATTTGGACAGGTATCCCGTCGCAATGTCGAAGCGTTTTTAAAAAAGACTGCTATTGCATACCACCAAAATTTGTCCTTTTTGCTTTGATTTGGGCGGTATGTAATAACAGTCTTTTTAAAAAACGCTTCGACATTGCGAGTACCCGAACGATCTGCAAAGCGCTTAAACGATCCCTCACACTCCCGCAACCATCAAAGCCAAGCACATCCTGCTAACACCAGTGAGTGTTTATGACTGGTTGGATTGGATTAAATTTATTACCACCTCCAAACAGCTTCTGCCTCAAATAGTCGAAACAATGAGGTGGGTAATGACTTACTTCAATCCGTATAATTTGCAACACCGTGGGGTTATCGCATCACCCCTTGGATAGAAATACCAGCCCCGGAGAATAGTGGAGAGATGTAGTTTATACGGTGCAGGTCTTCTTCCACAACTGCCAAGTTTTATGGTACCATCTAGGTACAAACTAGCTCAGTCTCCCTGAGATCTTGGGGGCGTTGGAAACAGCTTAACGGTCGAAAGCTTGAATTAGAATGGGGCTAGGCTATATTGAAGGTAAAACCAGAGACTTCATTCCCACATCCCATATTAACTAGCAAAAACATGAGTATATTATACATGGGATGTGAGAAAGTCATCCCGATATTTCTATCGCTTCCCACACCCACCGATTTTGCGCCATGTATGCCCCAATTGCCTAAGTCCTCCGGTAAGAATAGAGGAAATACATACTCACAGTGTCGCCTCCTTCAATCATTCTAAATCTAAAACAAATGCTCCTGCTAAAGGCATTCCGTAAATTTCTATGGCCTACAACACACTCTCAACTTCAGACAACTCTCACATCTATCTTCATCCGTCAATTCCGAGAACTCCCCTCCTATCAGCTCCAACAAAAATGTGAGGATCTCGTGGAAGCCTTCTTTCGAATTTTCTACTAAGTTAGAGATATTTGTTGACTCTATTTTTTCTCTTTTGGTTTCTCCTATCTTCTACTTATTTAGCTTGGCCTTCTAAGTAGCTCCGTTGTTGGCAAGCAGTAGGAGATAAGGTGAAAGAAAGAAAGGAATACGGTAGGTGTGATCAGATCCTCAAGATCGCTACATTGGTCTCTCCACTGTATAGTACATAGAAGAGGCAGGATTGAGATATCTCCCAAAGGAAATTCCGCTGCAATACCACATACTACGCTCCAACCAAAGTCTACTCTAATTAGTAAAGGGATTGAGCAATACAAGAATGGTATCATACTGTAGAAGGCCGTGCCTCACTCAAAAAGGGAAATTCCTAATCCGTAGAACGCCAAAAACGAAAAGAAAAAAGAAAAAAAAAGTGAAATCAAAAAAGTGAATGTCCTTCATCTATATATTTCAGCCTTGGTGGCGTGAACACCCCCGATTGACTTGACGTTTCCAGCACCAACAAATGACGACATGCACGAGACAGTGTTATCGCCCGGAGAGGACGAATGAGAATAAGGGAGAGGATAGAAATAGTGGTAAAGCGTCTGCAAATGTTGTGAAATGGGTAGGGGCGAAAATGGCGAGAGAGGTGATATCTTATACCGCGCTAGGAGTTGCAGGCTTTCGGACCTTGAGTAGCTGCACTACCATATCGTGCCCGTTCCAAGCGGCCCACAGGATCGGTGTTCGGCCAGAATTGTCAGGCCTATCGGCTCTAACGTCTTCTCGCTCCAACAGCAGCTTCACCACATCACCTGGCCCTTTCCGAGCGGCCTGCAAGAGCGGTGTCCGACCATAATTGTCAGGCCTATCGGGGTTAACATCTTCCCGCCCCAATAGTAACTTCACTACTTCCACTACTCCATCATGCCCACTCCAAGCGGCCCACGAGAGGGGTGTCATGCCAGAATTGTCAGGGCCATCGGCGGTAACGTCTTCCCGTTGCAGCAGTAGCTCCACTGATCGAACACGCCCATATCTGGCGGCCCATGAGAGCGGTGTTAGGCCATCATTGTCAGGTCTATCGGGACTAACGTCTTCTCGCTCCAACAGCAGCTTCACCACATGACCTTGCCCTTTCCGAGCAGCCTGCGAAAGTGGTGTTCGACCATAATTGTCAGGCCTATCGGGGCTAACGTCTTCCCGTTCCAACAGTAGCCTTACTACTTCATCATACCAATTCTCGGTGGCCCACGAGAGCGGCGTTCGGCCATCATTGTCAGGCCTATCGGGGCTAACGTCTTCCCGTTCCAATAGCCGCTTCACTACTCCATCATGCCCATTCTTGGCGGCCCACGAGAGCAGTGTTTGGCCATAATTGTCAGGCCTATCGGGACTAACGTCTTCCCGTTCCAATAGCAGCCTCACTATTCCAACACGTCCATTCTGGGCGGCCCACGAGAGCGGTGTTTGGCCGTTATTGTCAGGTCTATCGGGGGTAACGTCTTCACGCCCCAGCAGTAGCTTCACCGCTGCATCACGCCCATTCTGGACGGCCCACGACAGCAGTGTTTGGCCATCATTGTCAGGCCTATCGGGGCTAACGTCTTCTCGTTCTAACAGCAGCTTCACTACTCCATTATGCCCGTTCTTGGCGGCCCACGAGAGAGGTGTCCGGCCATCGTTGTCTAATATATCGGGGCTAACGTCTTCCCGTTGCAACAGTAGCTTCACTACTCCATCATGCCCATGCTGGGCGGCCCACGAAAGCGGTGCCCGGCCACCCTTGTCAAGCCTATCGGGGGTAACGTCTTCCCGTTCAAGCAGTAGCTTCACCACTGCATCACGCCCATTCTCGGCGGCCCACGCGAGTGGCGTTTGGTAATTGCTGTTAGGAGTATTGGGGGTAATGTCTTTCCGCCGCAACAATAGCTTCACTACTCCATCATGCCCAGCTATGGCGGCCAACAAGAGTGGTGTTAGGCCATCCTCGTCAGACCTATCGGGGGTAACGTCTTCCCGTTCAAGCAGTAGCTTCACCACTGCATCACGCCCATTCTCGGCGGCCCATAAGAGCGGTGTTTTGCCATTACAGTAAAGCGTATTGGGGCTAACGTCTTTCCGTTCCAATAGTAGCTTCACTGCCCCACTATGCCCATTCCGGACGGCCCACAAGAGCGGCGTTTGGCCATAATTGTCAGGCTTATCGGGGCAAACATCTTCTTGTTCCAACAGTAGCTTCACTACTCCATCGTGTCCATTCAAGGCAGCCCACAAGAGTGGTTTTTTGCCATCATTGTCAGAGGTATTGGGGCTAACGTCGTCTCGTTCCAACAGTAACTTCACTACCCTATCACGCCCATTCTCAGCGGCCCACGAGAGCGGTGTTTGGCCAAAACTGTCAGGCCTATCGGGGCTAACGTCTTTCCGTTCCAACAGTAGCTTCACCACTACATTATGCCCATTCTCGGCGGCGCATAAGAGCGGTGTTTTGCCAGAATTGTCAGGCATATCGGGACGCACGTCTTTCAGTCCCAACAGCAATTTGATTACTCCACCATGCCCATTACAAGCGGCCCACGAGAGCGGGGTTTGGCCACCATTGTCCGGCCTATCGGGGTTGACGTATTTCCTTCCAAATAGCACACTCATTACTTTCAGCACTCCACGCTGACGGCCTACCCTCCCAGGATTGATAAATAGAGAACCGAGAAATAGCCTAACTACCTCTTCGTGTCCACTCCCAGCAGCCCATGAGAGTGCTGTTCTGCCATATGCCGTGTCCGGCATATCAGGTCGAATATCCTTCCGTCGCAAGAGCAATTCTACTACCTCTTCATGTCCATACCTCGCAGCCCACATGAGCGGTGTCCGGCCTGCACTATCTCTTTGGTTCACATCCCATTTCTTCGTCCGTATCAAATCAATTGCAACCTCGGCAATGCCAAAATACGAAATGCAGTGAAGCGCAGAAAATGGCTCCATATAACTAATGTAGCTAGCTAACTGCTTCCCGACAAAACGCCAAAGTATCTGGGCTGATATGTGCTTGTCGTATCGATTAAGAAGGCAAAGCGCAAGGCATCTTGAGAGATATGAGAGCTCCATTCGCATGTGGGTTCCCCAATACAAAGAAGCATATTCCAGCAAGGATGTGCCCTGGAGGTCGCGAGAGGAACTGTCAGAAAGGTCCTTAATGGCCTGGAAATTGAGATATGTTAAACAGGTCTCCGCTATTCTTGAGTGCGGTTTGTCAAACAAGTCATCATGACCAGCAAGATACTCCCCGAGCGTGAAATGGATCAGCCTAATAGTCGAGGAACCTTCATCGACAGCCGCAAGTCCTTGACAACAGCTTATCACTGTCCGGATCGAAGGTACATTGTTAGGATTAATCTCGGCTGATCCTATCTCGACAGCTACCGCCTGACATATCTCATCGACACTTAACGGCCGCTCCGAATATGAGATCCACATCAGAACCTCCATCCCGAGTCTTGCTCCGCCCCCTTCCTGTGCCTTTATCCGCCCTATTGTTGCATCGTATGCACCCCTCAAGCCCAAGTCATCTGTCATTGTACCAAGCTTCTCTCGCCTTCGATGGAGTGTCGTTTCTTGTAGGATGGTCTTGATGTTTAGAGATGCTAGCAGGAATCTAGAAACAGATCTGTCAGCTCATACATCTCTTTCAGTGTCTTTGCTTCTTACTTACATTGGTGAAACCATCTCGGGAATGCTGTTTATAATGTCCGCCTCCAAGCTCTTATCCATCGCGTCCGGTGTTGCGTCCTTTTCCAGTTTCGCTCGCAAGAATCGAATGATATCGCCCCTTATTGGTACAATAGATACAGCCACTACCCTCCCAGAAAGATGTTTCCCCACCTCATCTCGTATCTGCAATCTTCCAGCCAGAAATATCTGGATGCTGGGGGACTTGCGCAAAACTTGATTGAGTGAATCAAGCAGCTCTGCCCGATGCTCCGGCACGCATTCGTCCACGGCATCAATACATATGAAGATAGGCCGCGAGAACGAGATGTCCTGTAACATCTCCACAATTTCACTCAGTTCCAGCCTCCGGCCCCCGATGACATTTTTCCGGCCCCGGAAGGCCTGAGCGATCTTTTCCGGAATCTCTCTGAGTCCACAAACAACCTGTTTCAGGACGGAACTTAGGACACTCATCGGGGATTGCTCATTCTTGGCCGCGAAGTCGAAATAGAAGCACGCGACTGAAGCATTTCGCCCCCTCGCCCAATCGCCTAATGTATCTGTTACCAAAGAGCTGTCATCACAGCTTCTTAGCAACACCTTCGTTTCATGGAGGATATACTTTCTTACCTAATGTAGGTCTTCCCGACTCCCGGATCTCCGTAGCAAAACAAGACCGAATTATTGGGTTCGCCACCGTGAATACCGTTAAACCAATTCTGATATTCCTCCGTTCGTAAGAGCCAGTCTCCCACATCTTCGACTCGGTGGGCTCTAATGTCCTGGTGCCGTATCCGGGGCTCCAGTGGAGATAGCCATGCGAGGAGCTGGTCCCTCTCGTTGGCACCACCGTAGTTATTCACGTTAGACACATGGTTGGTATTATTGGTGGTATTATTGATGGTATTGTTGAACGAGTTGATATTATTATTAAAGGTGTCGGTATTATTATTAAAGGAGTGATTGTTATTGCTACTTTCCCCGAGACGAGATTGCGACATTTCCGTTGTTTTGGTGTTTGGAAGGTTGCGGTTTCAATGCAGAGGATTCAAAGGATGGGTTCTTGAGTGAGGTAAGGTCGACCGACAGAGTCCTTGAGGCTGAAGAAAAGAGGAGTCGCCCTTATCTTGCCGCTTTGCTGGCGAACACCCAGGCCAATCAGCTTGTCAAGGATCTTTCATGTACTGTACCGTATCTCTTGGACTGCTGAAACGGTGGAAAATTTTCTGCCATCCCTCTGCGTGTCTGAGACAGAGGTTAATAAGATTTTTGTTAATTACTAGAAATTCGCAGGTGTGCAAGCCCCCAGACCGTAGCCAATATTAGCAACATGATTGTACGAGTAAGTTACTTACGCACATCATCACTCGAGAATACTGAGAAAGCATCTTAGTAATCTCTGTCTCAGACACTGAGACGGGTGGCAGAAAATTTTCCACCGTTTCAGCAGTCCAAGAGATAGTACTTCGTTCAAGGACATAATACTAGAGGATTTTTTAAGTATCCGGACACCTTGGCGCCAAGACACATACAAATCCGCGCTAAGGTGTCCGGATATTAAAAAATCCGCTAGTACCTGTGGTCAGTCGCAAGTATCCTACAACCGACAACTGCCGCTTTACCTTAGCCAACAGTACAACCCCAAGCGCTTCGAGAAGCTCCATCTCTTGCCGCATAAAAACCTCCACTGTCACCACAGTAAACACATCATGATTTAAAAAATAAGAATACAGTTTTACAACTTGGGCAGGTTTCTAAAACTATCAATTTTCAAAAAAAAACCCCCCCAAAAGAATTATCCCCCACATGATCCCTCAGTGAATATTACCCTATAGGTAATTTAAGTACTTGAGCCGAATCCCCAAACTCCACTGTTAGACCATATCAGGCTACTCCCACATCCACGAATATGATAACTTCTAGACGAGAATCCCTCCTTAGCCATATATCTCCACAATAACTGAGAAGGGTCTCGAAACCATACTCGCAATGTCGCAGCATTTTTCCAAGGGACTGCTATTGCGTACCGCCAAAATTTGATACTTTTTCCACGGCCCGAGTGGTGTGCGATGGCAGCTCTTATTGAAAACACCCTGACAATTGCGAGTAGATTGTTCTAGCTTAAGGGCATTAAGGGAATGCATAGCTAAGTTAGATGGCTAAACGCTGAACACCTCACACCTCCACGCAACAAGAAATACTCCAATGAAAACCCTATTCACATACAAATTACCCAGCTCTATTCAGCCATTGTATTTTCCACGAGCAACAATCCAACGGCCGACAAACGACCGGTCACTCAACACCAAGAAAAACTCGCTCAGAAGCAAAACTGAGACTGTACTCGTTCGCCTGGATCGATTCAATAGAGTATATCTAGAGCTAAGTAAAGAGTACCACTGGTTCGGAATATACGGCCCTTACAGCATTGCGCCAGGAAAGTAAGCCATGGTGGCATGTAATAATCCCAGTCGTAGATAGAATCATCGCAGGGCTCGGGGAACAGGAGTCCACATGATAGAGGAACATTGGTGTGTTGACATGAGCACACTACCGGTAGGGCACGAAAGGATGCATAGGGTTATATGTAGAGACCTCCTCTACGAGTATTTCAGTAGCCGCTAGCTAGCAACCTCCATCGAGAAGTACCCACACCTCGACATCTCTCCCATTAGAGGGGTTTAGCAATACCGTGCAAAGTGACGATTGTGCTGTTGCTAGATGCAACGGGCCGATTCACCATGGTAACGCCGCTAGGCCATGTGTTTATATTTTGATCAGAGGAGCACGATGTGTTGAACGGTGTTGCATAGCACCGTGTTATAATCTGTATAGAGCAATACACAAATACCCTCTCTCAGTTAGTATGAGTTGATACCAAGCCATCCGCCACAGTAAAATCTCTATTACATCACTAAAGGTAAACTTGTTTTTGCACCGATTTGCTAAATCCACCCAGTAGAGGGATTTCGGAGCAAGAAATTTGGTTAGTTCTAGCTTGTTGTGACAGCAACGGGTCACAGGTTAGGGCTCAGGTCTCACTTAAGAGATCACGTACGCTTAAAGTTCGGTTAGCTAAGCTAGGAGATGCCGAATTCTTTTGGTGAGGTAAACATTGGCAGCATGCCCTAACCCACGTTGCAACAAGCAAACATCACAGCTAACTCTTGCAGAACCTCCGAAATCCCTATTTTTCAAGTTCGCTTGTTGCAATGGTAAACACTGTTGTCACAGCGATAGCGATCCCTAACTTTGTGCTCCGAAATCCCTCTAGTTGACTCCTGTTGAAATTCCGTTATATTTCCTATGTGCATTTCATAACACTACCGTGTATTCTTTTACTTAGTTTGTGTTTCGGCTCCACCTGTATACCGCTTACATTACTACAGCTAAGATATATATTATGGTGTTTTATTGATTGTTTTGGGATAATATTTGGGGATTTAACATGTGCTTTTCTATCCGGTGTTAAGGATTTTATGCATCTCTTATGCACT
>Ga0307509_10003447_pt1 | contig 23979 bp, 34 predicted proteins | sample 10_EM_MG_FD_202245 | JGI IMG/M metagenome (GOLD analysis project Ga0307509, IMG submission 202245) | Populus trichocarpa ectomycorrhiza microbial communities from riparian zone in the Pacific Northwest, United States - 10_EM | ecosystem: Host-associated > Plants > Roots > Unclassified | place... | reverse complement strand
ATCACCGCCCTCCTTGTGCAAAGGTAAGTTGCCTAGGTTTTTTCCCATCCTCCAATCTGACGTGCCGTAGTTTCTTTGCAGTTCGCATATGGAAATGTAAGTATGGTACATCTAGCTATCCTGGAAGTGTGTTCACTCCTCATTAGTCAGTCAGAAGAACGTGCCCCTTGCCGCAATTCTCGTGAGCATCGTTTCACCTTCCCTGTTACCGCCGTTCCCTTACCGTCTCAAAGGCCCTATTTATCGGGGGAGGGTTTGGTATGTCAACTTGTCAAGCACTAGAGAGGACGTAACTAACACTCCCCTCTCGAATCACAGTTTCTTCCATCGGTTCGTTGTTTGTCTTCTGGGGTAAATCGTACCGCTGATCGTCACCCACAACAGTGTTCTCCGCGAAAGCGTAGGGCGCTTGATGCCTTCATTCGCAATAAACTCATGCAAAGTCGTAGATTGACCATGTCCACATTTGTGGAGCTCGCTACACTCAGGGTACACCTTTTATCCTTGGTTTTGGTACTTTCAACTTACCAGTCCCCGTCTAGCCTCTCTCGGTGACTGTAAACGCACTGGCAGGTACCGCTATTTCGGGCGGATCAATGCCACCTTGATTGACACCCACTATAGCCGCAGGGGACGTCCTCATCACTATCACACTTTGTGCCTTATTGCATATGTCCCGAACCGGTCTCCGGAGGTAGCCCACTCTCGTATTTTGCTCCTGCTTTGGCTGACCACTCCCGTCAAGTTCGGATACGATGATCAATATGCTTGTAAGGTGTTCCCCGGACTAACGGCTCAGGCGCTCAATGCTCAACCCCCTCTCCAAAGATCGTGTTCTCTGTCCAGACGGGGATGTTGACCAGCCTCTGCGCCGTAGCCTCCCTTATTTCCGTGAGTCGCCATTTTTCCAGAGATACACCTTGTTCTGACCTGGGCCGATGCAGATCTCCGTCTCGCCTAACACTTTCATATACATCTGTTTCTATTTCTTTATGGGCCGATGTACGTACCACTGAGTCATGTGATGGCAGAGCTGCGCTGATTTGTTCCAGTGTATTGCAACTCGTTGCTCGCGACGCTCAACGTCCGCAAGGCAATTCGTGAGAGAGCGCGTGATGGCCAAACTATGTCACTGCGTGCTATCGGAGGCTCGAGCGGTTCGAGCGCGGATACCCGCAAGGTGTGTGTCGCTTGTACCCTGCTCCCACCTATCCAACCCTTGACCTAGGAGATTCGCATAAGGACTGAGACCGAGCGATACGTCTCGGGCGAAAAGTCCCACAATCGCAATGGAAGCTTGGTGTTCGTTCAGTCGACCAACGAACCGCAGGCGGCCGAGGATGAATCCGACCTCGAGTCCGGGCAAGGAGGGCAACTGAGGTGAGGGCCATTTGAAGGCATCTTTTGGCACAACTTGATTGCCCCCCCCCAGGGTGTTGGCTTCCAAAATGCATCTTGGATCCGATCCGGTCAAATCAGGGGGTGACTTCGTTATTCCTGTGTAATCTCCACTTTCCCCACCACTTGCCAGCTCAGAGCCTCTATGCCACTGATGCTGTGTTTTACATCTTGCTTTTCCTGCCTTTGGATTTACCGGTGCGTTCGAATAGGGACCTTTCGTCTCCTGCATTAGTCTCGTTTTCGACTTTTTTGTCCCATATATCGTTAATTTACCCCACCGTACGTACTCTCATCGTGGATAATGAGCTACGTGCCCGTTTAATGTGAACAGATTGTGATTTTCGGCTGAAGAGCGAATAAATTTCTCCGAATCCGGGACAAAGGAAACCAAACGAACGTTTGAAGGCATTGGGCCACGCTCGAGATAGACTCACGATTTATTCAATGCATATGTTGTCCGCCGGCTGTGGTGTCTTTCACCGAACGCGGACGGGAGGTCAATGGGTCTTGTGATAGAAAACGACGAGATCGGCACTCGTTCTCTCGTCGATCGGGGACCGTCTTTTCCTGGCCTGGCATAGAACTTTAAAATCCCTTGGGATCACTTTTGATCTAAGTTTGTGCACCTTTCTGACGGTAGGCCCCCAACGTTCCACGCTAGCAAACTGGTGGTCGCCACCCACCGACCGGATTTCTCATCGGACCGAGTGATTAACTCCACATCAATGATGATCTCGCCACCAATCATGAGTACGGGTCTGTTGAAGTACGTAGGTAGCTGATCTTTTGACAAGGAGGTCTGCAGTATAAGGCATACAAACATGCTAAGATCTGCGTGCAGAGATCCCAAAATGGACTGAGGGGGATCACTGTACTGGGGAGCGGAAGTGAAGAACACACGATACCAATGTGTAATACCCCGATGGTCCTCCACCCTCCATTAGAGGCGCAGGATCTTCGGAGTGTTGCCACCATGTATCCACCCGACCTCGGGGATTCTCGAAGTGGTCAAATCTAGGATCGGACCGTTCAATGAAGATTCGGAGGTGAGATCAAACAGGGTGGAAATCCAGTCTTCGGGTTCGAAGATGCAGAACTCACCCGTTCCCACCGCCCGCATTCATAAATTCCCGACGGGTGGTTAAGGCGTTGGCTGACGGCGTGAACCCCAGATCCGGAGAAACCACTCTATGTATTATGCTGCGGCTCATCAGAACTAAAATATGACAATTCGAGCCCAATCGATTTTATGGGTTTGGAAATGTCCGCAAGGTTGGACATGACCCCCAAACTCACCAACATATTCCTCAGGCGCCCCTCCCACATCAGAGAGATATCCTAGAATATCAGTGTATAATTGGAAACCGTGGAGCGCACAAGAAAGATCAGAACGTACTGTGGTCGTTGACGCCCTCGCTTTGACGACGCCGATAATCTCGTTGGGTGGCTTTGAGGGCGCCGGTTGCGACATCAGGATCGCGGGAAGAGGTGGGGTCTCCAATTCCACATCCGGAACCTTCTCCCGCTCAAGCATCGGCTTCGACCTCGACCTCCTCATCCACCATTCCATGCCCATGGTCCACTCGCTCTCGTAACTGTACACGTTGAAATCGAACCGAGAACACATCGAGAGGTTACGGGTGACCCTAGCCGCATAGGCCCCCGATATGTGTCCGAGCATAGGATTGAACAAAGCGGTGATCGAGGTTGGGGGCTGTGATGGGGTGTAGGAGGAAGATGAAGACAAGGGAGAAGGGGCTGTGGATGGTAGCTGGAACGAAGGGGGAGTAGCGTCCGGCAATGTGGTGAATCGGATCCCGGTAGAAACGCCAGCACTCCGTTCTCTGGCACTGAAGTACACTTCGGCTCCGGCTGATATCCGTCCTTTTAATCCACCCTCCATGGCCTCCTCTTCGTCTACGCGTTTCTGACGAGAACCGGTTGACACGGATTGCAGAGCTTTGGCAGCTTCCTCGGGTGATGGGGCAAGTTTCCCGAAGTTGTGAAGTAACCGTACACCAAGCATCCCGTCTTCCGCGCTCCATGTGTACTCTGTACATGTCCTCCCGGTGTCGTGTTGAAGGCTGAGCATGACATTGCTCGTGGGGATGTTGACACCTCGCATCCTTTCCGTCGAGAGTGAGTTTGACCGAGGATCCGAGATTGCCGCCACCAAAGCTTGAAGATTGGGGCTCAGTCTCGTAGAGTACAGTGCATCCACTCTACCAGTGGGGACGTATAGTCGGCCATAAAGCAAATAGTCTAACGAGGGCACGTCCTGTCAACACTTTCGATCGGGAAACCCATGACGGAACGCACGTACGCACCTTTAGTATCCACCCTCTCGCCAGCCAGCCACTCCTCTTCTTTCTCCTCCGGTTTTCGCGGTTGGCTATACACCTTGAACCGTTCCACCATATCCTTCAGCTGCACATTGTACGAGTTCTGGACGTCGAGCTCACACGACGTGAAGATGTAGCCGATAGACCCGTGCAGCGACGGTAGGGCATCCATAGCGTAGGACGTTCGGAATAGGGCATTCGGTGATTTGGAGATGGAGAAATGGAGACCCCGTGGAACGGTGAAATCGAGCAGAGCTGTAACCCGGGATTTGTTTTTATTAGACCGCCCGGACCGAAGTGTGAAGTGGTCTGACCATGAGAGGCACGGGTTAGGTTCGCGTATAAGTTATCTTCGTTCCAACCCGTTGCCTTGTAGTAGCTCCGCAAGACATATGTTGCAAACGGGTACATGGCAATTAGATGAGTGTAGGTGGGTAAAGAAGCGCTGGCTCCGGATTCTAACAAGAACAAACAACCGTCCGGTGAAAGTCCAAGCCCAGTTCGCGCCCTGGTATAAGGGTTGGTCCTCCGAGATTCATAAATCCTCCAGCCTCTTAATCACGTCCTGTATTGTTGGCCTTTCCGTCGGTTTCAACATCCAACAATCCTTCATCAGGTTCCAGATTTTGTCGTTTGCAATGGTCTCCGGTCGGTTTGGTGTCCCACCACTCGCGACCTTGGCGATCACTGTGAACATCGAGTATTCGTGGTACGGGTCCTTTCTTGTCAGGACTTCGTACATGACCATCCCGAAAGACCATATATCCGAGCTGGTGGTGCCCACTCGTGGGTTGAAGGTTTCCGGGGCCATCCATCTAACAGACTCTATGCCCCCCGGAGTGTGCTTTTCGATCGTGTGCGTCACTGCGGTCGGGCCCGATACGTCGAAGGCGGTCTGAGAAAGAATATTAGCGACGGGTTTAGCCCCACGCCATCGGTGACAAATACCTTCGAGAGCCTGAAATCCTGCAGCAGCGGATTCCAGTCCTTGTCAACGACAATCGACGTCTGCAAGTTTTCGCTATGAGCACCAGGGCCACGCGGTAGGCAAAACACGCACGCAATTGAGATCTCCATGGAAGATGGGGGGTTCCATGGTGTGAACAAGGAGAAGAACCCCTGCGATCCCCTTGATCTGTGAATACAGTCAGCAAACTTCCCCCCCGACGAATGGAAGGTCCCTCACAAGCTTCAAGGCGTTCAGTTGTACCCCGGATCGCAATACCTCGCGGAGGGTTCCACGTTCGGACCTTGCATTCACAAGGTACCTGGACCCGCACGTCAGATAGGGTCGTGCTGGATACCTCTGCAAACTTACGTGGCACCCTCGTAGGGCATGTAAAAGCCATAGAGAGGTAACACCCGAGGCGGAGTGCCTTCCAAGCGATGCTGTTCTTGGTCCCTCTTCCAAAGCTTGCTCCAGATATCAATCTCCCGCCTGAACCTCTGGAGGGGGGTCGTATTGAGTTGGGAACCAAAGGATAAAACGACGCGCTCACCATCATCGCTTTCCCATCTGGATCTCCATAGGAAAGCTTCTTACACCAGACTTCCCTGCCGAGGTACGTTCCTGGATATAGGTCGTAGACCCCGAATCCACCGATGGGGGATTCAGCCGTGATCTGGAGTTCGGTGTCTACCAGTTTCGCATCTGGCAACACGATTCCGAAGTCCTTTTGCAGCTCGAGGATATTTTGTCGGAGGGTATTGAGCCTGTGTTTCTCTTCCTTGTCTGATGGGTCGATACCACGGTATGCCTATAGATCGGTTAGGACACCAAAGTCGAACCTCGAGAAACGTGAGGTAGCACCTGTTGCATCTCCTTTATCACATTGTACCCGTCTTCGGTGCTCTGAGGGAAGAAGTCGGCCTCCTTATTGGTGGTCGAAATGATGATAGTGTGCATTCGCTCTACTATTTCTCTCGTGTCCTTCCGTACTTGGGCATGGAAAAGAAGCTAAGATGGTCTCAATCATCAGTCATTATAGGCCTTTGCATTCTCCACAGACTTGCCGTTAGCTTCTCCACGATACGATTGATCTCCGCCGTGCAACCGGTGACGTCGTCATCTATTGAGCCGGAGCGGAGGAACCTCTTCCATCGGTTCTTCCCTGCCCAACGCTTCATCCGCTTCTCCACATGGTGGATGACCCTACATTTGCGGTGGCCATAAGACGAGTGGGTCAACGGGGGATACGGATCCACTCACTCGTTGGCGTCAACGATAGCCCCCTCCAGCCTCTTCGACGTCGGCGGTCCCTGCGACGCCTCGGAACCAAGAACCTCAAGGAGTCCGACGCATCGCTTCAGTAATTCCTTGATGTTTTGCCTAGACGCTGTGTAAGTCGCTTCGTCAACGGGACATGCGTTGGTGTACTTGCTTCTGCTTCGGGATGCTTTCGCATGTTTCGATCAGGGCGACGATGGTATCTGCGAGGATTGGTACCCCAGGAACCCCACAAATGTCACCAGCAAGCTTCACAGCGATCTTTGTAACGGAGGCAGCGACGTCCATACCGCGAAGCTGGGTAATAGTATCGGGAAGGGGGCACCCTGTGCATGCCACCAATCCGTCCAGTTAAGTATTGAACGGAGGTAAATGGGGCTTCGGCCATTATGGGGTATTTCTGCCTCGTGGCCGCGGCAGTGCAAAAGCTTCCGGCTGGACACGCCCGGATCGGGTGATGAGGAGATGCGACCTTCTGGAACAACACCGCCATGTCTGACGCTGGCGACGGAGCAGTGGAGCCTCAGTCTGGCCCGCTCTTTGGGGGTATTTTGGAACCCGGATCCTCCCTCAACCCAGCGTTTCTGCTCATCGTCGATGGAGTTTTTGCTGCTCTGTTCCTCGTCCTCGTTGCCCTGGCAGTGGTTACCCGAGGCAACGTCCACCTCATTGTCCTGACGTTCATTGAACTGGGACTATGGGCCAGCGTGAAGTGGTACGTAATATTTTGTTCTGATGCCCCGCCGAAGGCTTACGGGAACGTCCCCCTTGCATAGGTTCGTCCATGAATGGAGCCTGGCACAAGACAACAATGGCACACCACCCAGCGACTTCAAGACAAAAGAAGATTGAAACGTGCCCTTCATGCGCACTACTTACAAGGTGAGGAGAAGAAAACGCATATTACCTCCGTCCCTTGTCACCGGATTCGTACCATCTTTTCGTTCTCTTCGAGCTTTCCTGCGCGAGGCCGAACACTGTGGCGGTCCAGGTTTAATGTCTCCGCAGTCGGGTCCGCGTATCAAGTTACTCACGCTCTCTCTCGGTGACATCTAGACCCTCCCTAAATGACTGCGTCGCGTCGTTCGAATGTGCACCACCGCCACTTGCGTGACCCAAGGCTGCAAAGTGCTGCGCCTGATCAACGACCTCGAGCAGCCGTTGCCTAAAAGTCTAGAGGGACAATCGTTAGGCGGATGGTCCGGTCACGGGTCGTGGCTGTGTCGCCCACCCTCGCGAGTAGCGCGGACATTAAGTCGCCGTGTTCATCATCTAATCTGAGGAGTTTCTGATCATCGGTCCACTTGCTGTGTACTTGGAAACGGTTTACATACAGAGCCAAGAGCATCCTTCCAAATCCATACCACAGGCCTCCCGCACCAACCAGTCCAGCGAGCTTAACACTTGTGGGCTCTGCTCTGAGCGCGTTCTGTACTCGGGTATTGAAAGGTCCGGGTATCGTGAAATCCGCGTAGTCCCTATCACGTCCTAAGTCTGAATGTTCGAACCCACGCCCAAGATACACGTACGAGTAGATCAAGATGTAAGCCATCCACAATGGGATCTGCACCTTGTTCTCTCGTTTGATCTACCCAGTGGCATCCTCAGCACCACAACGCGACGAAGAGATAGAAAACGCGTACATCGCGTTCCGAGCCACCGTCCAAGTGGCCCATATCCGGGATGTCTTGCTTGAACTTGCATTGCACCTTCTGCATTGCACGCCTCAGCATCGGACAGAACCACCCAGTCTATGACGGGAATACTCAACGTGATTTTCAGCTAAGATTGCGTCGATGGAGTAGTAATCATCGTCCATGTTGAGCTCGCCGTGGGAACACCGACCCCGCGGAACGACGGGCACCACCATGTTCTCCCAAACTCTCCGAAGCGCCTCACGACCCCTGCTCCGGACCGTTGCACATAGGAAACCGACCAGCCTACTCTTACAACATAGAAATTTCACCCAGACGAGAGCCTGGAGGGCGTCGGAGGACGTCAGCACCTTCTCGACTCGCTACCAGAACACTGCACTATTCAAGAAACTCGCTGACAAGCCCGCAGCGCTGGCTGCCCTGAATGACTTTGCTCAAATACTGAAAGACGAGGGTTCGTTACGGTTCCGTCGGTTCCGCATGTGGTGGGTCGGAGTGCTCACACCCGACTTCCGCAATAGGTATCGACCTCACAAGCGGTCAGCCACCTTCCAAGACGCAAATGTTCAAACTGGCCATGAGTTCAAAGTTCAGGGATGGTGCGAAGAAGGTTGTTACCGAGTTGCAGAATGCTGGGATCGATTTGTCTTCCAAGGTACGTCACCGCGTTTTGCCTCTTGTCCTCTTCCGTGACTTACCTTCCACTTCGCGTCTCCAGGAGGCTATGGAAGAGTTGACGGACTTCTCTCGTTGGGCTAAGAAGTAGAAAATTCTTCACCTACACCATTTTCCAACTGTACCTCCACTCCTAATACTCGTTGCCTGCTCTGCTCCGTTCCTCGGATATGGCTTCGACTTCGTTTGCCATTGGGACCACGACCTCCTCTCCCGCGCCTGAAATTCAAATCCCCCCTGTCAGGGTCTATTCTGTTGAGTACCCCGGATACGTACGGCCGACTTCAGTTCCAGAAGCAACCAGAACGCTCGGTGGCCAGCAAGCTCTCGAAAGGGCCTTTCGGAAGTCTAGCAAACCTGACACTTTCCTCGAGCTCAGATACCGACCGGATAACCCCTTCGCGCATCCCATTGCCGGAGAAGTGGTTCAAACGAACAGCATCCTCCTCAAAGTTGTGAAAAGGAGAAGAAAACGCGTGGAGGGGGACTCCGCTGATGGACAAGGTGCTAGTCCGGTCGGGGAATATACCATCGAACCCGTTGGCCTGATTCCTGGCACTGCTCGCTTCCGAGGTGAGCTTACTGACCAGGTTTGATCCCTCGGTTGCAGCTATACCTTGACCCCGCGTTTAGGACTTGCCGATTATCAGTATAACCCCGATCTTGAAGACCCTGTCTCGAAACTCCGGATGGCAATGGAGGACCTTGATGGTCAGTATCGACGTTCTGGACTACTTGCATCCAGACCTCACCCCCTCCAGTTGATGCGATCCGCAAATTCGTCATCCCGGAGGAAAAGGAAAGTTACACCGCACCTCGAGACCCAGATGCCATGGTAATCGATCCGGAATTATCTGGGGAGCCTTCGACCGCTACTGTGGAGATGAAGAGCACAATGCGGACTTTCCCTCCACCGCTGTTCAGCCGGATCAGTATCCCTCAGCAATACAAGTAGGTCAATCCGGTGTTCTCACCGGGACACCAGACTGCTAAGTCTCCTTCAGCTTCAAGGCAAATCCCAACTCGCGCGTCGTCACCATTGTTGATGAAGCGACGGGGGTGGAGAAGAAACGCTACGTCAACAAGGACAGGTGGAAGGGGTACGGTCCTGTCACTGCGATGTACACGGATTCTGGGGTAGGTCTGATACACTCCAGTGCACGGATGTATCAGTGGTACTGAGGCAGCCTAGGTTCCCACAGAACCAACCGATGTGGTCGCACAGATGAGGAACTCCGTTAACGGTAATATTCAAAAAGCGCTCGTGGAGGTAGGTGGAATGTTCTAATGGGCTCGCGAACACGCTTCCCTCTGAGTCGATCGCCTGTTAGAAATTCACTCAACGCCCTATCTGGACACGGACCGCGATTCTAAACCAGTTCACTCCCGCTGAAGCAAGGGAAATCCATAAGTGGCTCTCATTTTCTTCTTCATCCGTTGGTTCAGGATGCTGAGTCGGCCGCCGCAGTTCAAAGATCCACCTCCCACTTGTAGCATACGTATTCCAAGATGGTCCTTGGAGAGATACATTTGTCAGGTTCGGGTATGACCCTCGAAAAGACGTCAACGCACGCTTGTGAGTGTCGATCTTGCACTATGCTCGTTCACGCCTTCGTCGCTCACGGATCGCTTAGCTATCAACGTATGTATTTTCGGAACGCGAATCATTCCACCGTGCGCCCTTCTGTCACGGAACGAAGACAAGACGTCCGGAACTCTACCGAGGGGGGAGAGGACAAAAAGTAACCTCATGGTTGAGAAACGCTTTCTGGAAGAATGACTCACGTTGACGATTTCAGATTTTCGCACATCTTTGATGGAGCTCGACTCACCACGGAGACTGCGGCGTTCCAACTGTGTGACATCCACGACGAGATGTTGAGGCAGATGATAGAGAGCGCTAACGAAGAAGATCTCAGAGACGAGTGCGATGTGTGTGAACTTGTGTTACTTTTTTTCTGGTTCTACACCTCACTCTTTTGATCAAGGCCACGGATGGGTGGTACACCTCCCAAGTGATCGAAAAGATCAAGATCGTCCTTCGTCACAAGTTCTTCCAGCTCCTTCAGGGGCACATCGCAACGGAGGAAGAGTGTGAAGCCCTACTTAACGAACCTCCCTCGAAGGCGACGATGAAGTCTAGGGTTCCGAAGCTTAGGATGGGAAAACACAATATGGCGAAAGGAGCTATGCCTCCGGATGAGTTGGCGGTATGTGTGAGACCGTGTGAGGGATTTCCGTTGATAGCTGACTGGGTTCTCTAGGCTCTGAGACTTCACGCGCAACTTCAAAAGAACATGCAGAAGCGGTCATGAATTCGCAGGGCCGTAGTATGTTGTAACCAAAAGGATACAGTGGAGCACCCCTTCAACCTCTCGACGTTACCGTTTTGCCTTCTTGAGCATCGAGCATTTTATCCGTAATGAGGGCGCGACCAAGCTAAGCTCAAACTTCGGGTATATCTACGCTTCTGGCCGCTGCGGCGAAGTTAAATCCATGCCTCCACCCGTTATACTCATTCCCCGGGCACGTGCTGAGCACTCGATGAGCTCCGACAGAAATCCGAAAGCCTGTTGTGCCGGTGACCCGCTCGGCGTGCTCTTCGATAAGTCCTGGTGTTCCTTGAGTGGGCGCAACGCTCGCAGCCGTTTCACCTAACGGATTGGATCAACGGATTTTCCTTCGTACGCTTTGTTGTAGACGCCTCTTGCATCAGGGTTCCGATTCCAGCGTGAGGGACGAATTGGCATCCGGCCGCAGCGGTGTCCCGATCTCAAAGATCTCATAAGTAAATTGTGGGGGCACACATCGTCTGTTTTATGAATCGCAGCGACCTGGAATGAAGCTCAACATCCAGAGCATCCTGCACCTGACCGCCGTATTGGACCGGCGTCTCAGGAGGGTATGCCCAGCAGATCCAGCCATAGGTTCTCCAGTTACCCAGCGTCGACGAGGAATGCCTTTGTTCCAGCGAATGGATTTAGCCACCCCCCGGGGGGAATCTACGGGCCCCGCTTACGTTTGACCGTAGTTGCGTACAGGTTTTAAGGAGTTCTCTTGGCCACCTTGAGCGAGCAGCGGGTTACGCGCGGAGACAGAAAGCGGCTCTAGTGTTTTGGTATTACACTGTTTTGGGCTTGCGTATCGATGGAGAGGAACCCCTACGTGCTAAGTCACATGAATGCTGGCGTACGCTGATGGGTGTACAAGAGGGTGAGAGGGGGAAAGCGATCGGACGACGAGGGCCGACCAACAAGGCCGTCGACAAGATCATGAGGCTGCCTTCCTCTCCAGTGCTGCTTTTCGCTGTAAACGGGATCGCGGAACGGACGGGATTTAGTGACTATGAATAACATTGCGTACAGGAGAGCGGTACGCACTGATCCTGCGAGAGCGAACTTGGCGTTACGCCTGAACTTGGGGTCAACCTAACAAAGAACCGTGTCCATCAATATCCGAGCTACTCAAGAATTGTGCTGAAGGCGCCGACGCACCCCCTTCAAGGACGTCTTCCGGTGGCTCTTTGGGGTTTTGATGCCATTCCTGTGGGCCTTGCGACTCTGGTTATGATTTGTGTGACTAGCAAGAAATCCAACGTTAGAATCCAGTCCCGCCATACATCATGACCGGGGTGCGTACTTCTTGGATTTGGCCATGTTGAATCGATGAGGGGAGGGTCCGGTGCCTGGGCGGGGCGGGCTTCGGGTTGTGGCTTGGGGTTAGAGTCCAAATCGGGAGTGTGCTTTACAGTTGGTCGGGAGTTACCGCAACAATCAAAACTCCCCGCAGAAAGTTCCCACGTTTGCAACTTTGGGTCGCGAGAATGCGGACTTGGTTGCACGGCGGGCAAGTTTGGACTACATGAGTGTATCGTCGAGTAGAATGACGTGCCCCGGAAACCTCGAGCGAAAATCCCTTTTGGTCTGCCTTGCTTTGCAATATCGTCGGCGCCACTGAAGGGATAGCCTTGACGTAGTTTGGAAGCGTGTGAGGGGTCTCCCAGTACTAAGTGGGAGGCCTGTTCTGATAACATATCACCCTTGATCAACATCGGCCACGGAACAGTTCCACCGGTGGCTTTGCTGTTTCCACCGATTATGCATCATGATCTTGTCTGGGTTCAATGGCTTGGGGGCGGGAGAACGTCGGAGTAGGGGTCTGCACCACCACAACGCTCACTCGCTCCCTAACCCCGGTGGACTTGAATCCAAACTTTTCCCTATAACGAGGAATGTGTTATGCAATACAGGGCTGAAACTCTGAACCCCATCGTTGATATAGTCTGTGCCGAACTTATGCTAATTCATCGGGTTTGAGGTGGCTGTTCTCCCCGTGTCGGGGATTGTTCATGGAGAACGAGGCAGGTGCGCCCCAGGTGCTGAGAAAATGCATACGCTACAGGCGCCCCTAGAAGCTATTCATGAAACGCCCCAATAAACCCAGGAGTAGCTCTTCATACCTGCGCTTCCTTGCGTTTGTACCGGACGTGACGGAGGTTGTCGGCCGAAGGGGTTGGGTCCCCCGCCCATGTCCGGCGTCCACCTCATCCGGGAAGCGATCAATCGGGGCCTCCGTAAAGTTTCCGGAGGAAACCAAGAGAGTAACTGCAGGCACCTAACTCGTCCTAAACGTGGGTCTAGTTCTCCCAGGATTTTTCTGCGGCCACAGAGGTGATGGAAGGAACTGAGGAGCAGTAGCAGTCGTGAGAAATATGCAATTGGCCAATCAGCGATGAGCCGAATCAGATCTCGTCTATTTCGGCGTGCTTCGGCCGAGGGCAACCGTGGGCCTCTGTTAGAAATAAGCGGAGGGTGTCAAAGCATTGGTGCGTGTTCAGCGGGGGATTCTTTTCGTCCGAAAAGCATTCATTTGAGAGTGCTAGCTGTTTGACATCTGACTCGGTTCGGCCGAACCCACGGGTTTATAATTTCCGCCTTGCGCTCCCTTGACACTTCCCATCTTGTCATCTCCGTTCCTCCCTCTCTTTCGGCGGACGAAGACACAGCAGTTCCTCCCCAGGAACGGATAACCAGAACACACTACGCACGATCTTTGCTGAATCTTTGACAAGTCAGTCTTCAGAATTACGGCCCCAGCCCTGACCTTACGGATCCGATCCCACTTTTACCACACGATCAGGTTCATCTACACATCCCCCTTCCATCTACTATACCATGCCGGCTCCTGTCCAGAAGCCCCGTACGTTGTACGACAAAATCTGGGATGATCACGTCCTGTCAGCCAACCTCACCGTCTGTTTCTGTATCTTGTTCTAAACCCACGGTTTCTCCAGCTCTGCCCCGAAGGAGGGCGATCCAGCCTTGATCTACATCGATCGGTATCGTCCCCATCATCTGTTTCTCTCGACAGGCCAAGAGCTGATCCAGTGTTTCTCTGCAGCCATCTCGTGCACGAGGTTACCAGCCCTCAAGCCTTCGAGGGATTGTACGTACCCCACACGCTCTCATCCTGATGAGGATCCGAATCAGAATTCAACGATAGGAGGAGCGCCGGCCGGCCGGTCCGCCGCCCAGATTGCACCCTCGCCACCGTGGACCACAATGTCCCGTACGTATTCATTCATTTCCTCCAGTTAAATGAAGTAGATTCTGAGTAATGCCCAGGACGAATTCTCGCAAAAATTTCACCACCATCTCATCTTTCATTTCCGAACCTGATTCGCGCGCCCAGTGTTTGGCGCTGGAAGACAACGTCAAGGAATTTGGATTGACGTACTTCAGTATGACCGATAGACGTCAAGGTGTGTGCGGGGTGAATGTTGCAAACGTGTACACCGGAGTTTATCCCTCCGATAGGGATCGTCCACATCATTGGGCCCGAACAAGGATTCACCCTCCCTGGTACCACTTGTGTCTGTGGTGATTCACACACATCAAGTAAGCGTGGTTCCCCCGTGTTCATCCCCCATATACTAACCAAGGTTGCAGCGCACGGTGCTTTCGGTTCCTTGGCCTTCGGCATTGGGACCTCCGAGGTTGAGCACGTCCTCGCCACCCAGACCATCTTGCAAAAGAAGGGCAAGAATATGCGAATCAACGTCAGCGGTAACCTCCCCGAGGGTGTCGTCTCGAAGGATGTCATGCTTCATATCATTGGTGTCATTGGCACGGCTGGAGGGACCGGATCTGTGATCGAGCTCGCTGGTTCCGTCATCCGCGGATTCAGTGTGGAGGCCAGGATGAGCATGTGCAACATGAGTATCGAGGCCGGGGCTCGTGCTGGCATGATCGCTCCGGACGAAACCACATTCAACTACATCAAGGGCCGACCCTTGGCTCCCAAGGGGGAACTCTGGGACAAGGCTGAGGCTTACTGGAGGACCTTGAAGTCGGACGAGGGTGCCAAGTTCGACATTGAGGTCGACATCCGCGGAGAGGACATCGTTCCAACCGTTACGTGGGGTACCTCTCCTCAGGATGTAGTGCCTATCACTGGCGTTGTTCCCGACCCTTCCGCCATCACCGATTCCACCAAGAAGAGCTCCGTGGAGCGTTCCCTCAAGTACATGGGCCTCACTCCAAACACGAGGATGGAGGATATCACAGTCGACAAAGTGTTCATCGGTTCTTGCACCAACGGGCGTATCGAGGACTTGCGTTCTGCGGCAAAGATTGTCCTTGCAGCAGGACCCGATAGCAAGGTCGCTCCGGGTGTCGTCGCCATGATCGTTCCGGGATCTGGTCTGGTCAAGCAGCACGCCGAGGCCGAGGGGCTGGACGTCATTTTCAAGAGGGCCGGCTTCGACTGGCGGGAGGCTGGTTGTTCGATGTGCTTGGGCATGAACCCCGACCAGCTCTCTCCAGGTGAACGCTGCGCTTCCACGAGTAACCGAAACTTTGAAGGCCGTCAGGGCGCAGGTGGACGTACGCATCTTGTCAGCCCCGCCATGGCCGCTGCGGCAGCGATTACTGGCAGGTTAACCGATGTCCGGAAGTACTTCGGTATCGATACGGAAACATCGGGGCCCGAGTTGAAGTTATCCAGCGCGTTCGAGTTCTTGACGGACCCAGTGTTACCATCGCCGACCCCTATCAAACCCAGCGAGGCGTCTTCTGACTCTGATAAGGCTCTGCCGTCGGCGTCGGCACCATCCAGTGTGGAGAAGTTTACGGTGGTCAAGGGGATCGCTGCGCCGCTCCATATCGAAAACGTGGACACGGACATGATTATTCCGAAGCAGTTCTTGAAGACTCTCAAGAGGACTGGGCTCGCCAACGCGCTCTTCCACACGCTCAGGAAGGACCCCCACACTGGGGAAGATACTGATTTTATCCTCAACACGCCGCCTTACACCCAGGCCAAAATCCTCGTCTGCACGGGCCAGAACTTTGGTTGCGGAAGCTCGAGAGAGCATGCTCCATGGAGTTTGTGAGTCCGATGATGATCGGCCCCGACAAACGTGTCACTCACTGATGACGCTAATTTCAGGAAGGACTTCGGGATCAGTGTTATCATCGCCCCCAGCTTTGCGGACATTTTCAAGAACAACACGATGCAGAATGGAATGCTTCCGGTCGTCCTGACCACTGAGCAATGTCGCACGCTGGCCAAGGATGCTGAGGAGAAGTTGGAATTGGAAGTTGATCTTGAGGCGGAGGAAGTTCGCAGGTTGAACGGGGAAGCAATTCCGTTCACCACGGATCCGTTCCGGCGCCATTGTTTGTTGAACGGGTTGGACGACATTGCCCTGACACTGCAGAAGGCTAGTGAAATCGAGGAATTCGAGGTGCGCCGGACGGCGACATGGCCGTGGCTGGATGGGTTTGGATACGAGGGAACGAAGATCCTCTTGACCCGAGCTCAGGCTGCCGGGAAAAAGAAGATCGATTGGTGAAGCGAAGGGGAGTTGACGATGGCCGCCCAATATGTTGCAAAGTGTACTAGTAGACGAGCAGTGTTTCACACACCCGTGGTGTCCCTGGTGTGAAATTCGCTGAGCATACTATCTCGGTGCCTAACGTCCAGGTGGAGTTCCTCCTCCCTTAACCACCACTTCAATCCCCCCACGACTTGGCGAGTATGCGCCCTGAGGTATCACAACTCGACGTGCCGGTCGCAGTGCATGACGGGCAGTTCGGGTCCGATAACGGTGAGTAAGGCGCTCATGCTGCGGCGACCCCCGTCGCTTGTGGTTGATGGGTCTGGGTAGCTCTGAACTCACGATGGCACTTCCAGACGAGGCCTCCAAGCGGCCAGCCTTCGTGCATCAAGAGACGGACTGGATCCTTTCCTACTACCAGCAAGCGGGCACAGAGTCCGAGGTTGACGACGAAGAACCGTCCCATCACGGGAGCCTGTGGCCTGGAGCACGTAGAGCACCAACTCCAAGCACAACTTCATCAGGTTCCGGTTCGGCTTATTCATCCGACTGCGACGAGCCACCATCATCTTCATCACCGACGAAACCCAAATTAAACGAACATGGTCACGAACGCGCCGAGGAAGATCTCACTTCGCCTCCATCGCCAGCCAACCAAAAGAAGGAGGATGGGGAACGACGTAATGGCGGGCGGCGCCCAACCGAATTGTCTACCGACCGAAGGAGGATTGCGGTCATGGAGCTGAATCCGGTGCTACCGCTCAGCACAAGGCGTGGACAGAGGCCGAACGTCATCACGACGACCCCTTCTTCTGATCAGCCACGTTGTAATACTCCGAGGTTGCCAAAAAAGTCGTCGGGTATCGCTTTCATCGCTCCCCCAGATGCTTCGCCTGCCGCCTATACTGACCTCACACCGCCATCTTCCGCCCCGGCCCACATCTCGACTATCCCGAACTCCATCAGGGCTTCCATTCAAGGTTCTTTTAACCACAAGCGATCCGTCTCCGACCTCGTAGATTTACCTCGCAAGAACTCCAGAGACGTGGGCATCGTTGGTCAGCTCGACGAAACTACTCCAAGCATTCGGCGCAAGGCTAGCAGCGACATTCGATCCTATTTTGACATTCAAGGTTCAAAGGTCCCCGTCTTCCAGACGCCCCACAGGTCACCCATGCCATCACCAATTCCTGAATCCGCCACCGTTGCTCTCCCACACCCCGGTGAATTAACCCCGGAGATAGGGCAGGCTAAAGACATTCACAAGCCTGTCGTCGGGCCCGTCGTCGTCGACGTCAACGGTGCCGTACGTGACAACCCTGGTTCCTTACTTACCCCATCCTTCACTCCGTCCATCCCCTCGTCATACCTCTACTACCAACCCGGTGTACATTCCATCGCCGGGCCACCTCCACCGCTGATCACTAGACCTAGTCGTGGTGACAAGGTCGGCCTCGTGGCCCCCCCGCCTCGCCCCCCGCGGATGCATACTCCAGCGATCTCCTCATCGTCTTTGAATTCGAACCCGAAAGATCCGAAGGAGCAAGGCCCGCCCTCGCGACCAGCTGACCCCCCTCAGTTGCTACCGACGACGAGCAGCGAATCCACCTCTGCTCACGATCGAGACCCTAGCCGAGAGACCGTGAGACCGTTTTCGGCGGACTCCAATGAGATTGTGTAAGCTTCATGGCCGCTGATCAAAGTTAAAAACTTCCTGATTGCTTGATTGGATGGTTTATATAGTCTTGAAAGTCCTCCTGGCAAGTCGCTCCATACGAGGGAGGGTGCTTTCCCGCCCTCCACGACTGGATCACTTTCACCAACACTTCCTCCTGAGTTGGCTCTGGAGAGCTCCGTTTCTTCAACCATTTCCTCGTCGCCGTCAGATGAAAGTATCCCGCCCCCCACTCCCCAGAAGGATGACCCCCTCCCTGTCCCTGCCCGATCGCTCTCTCGCTCGTCCACTTCCACGTCCAGGTCAAGCCCACCACATCCTCCAAGAAGTCGTCCCGTTTCCATGCACAACAAGCTCACAGAACTGCCCGACGTGCCATCTAGGTCGCCTGTCGTCAATGAAAGGTCTCTGCCAAGCCCAGGCGTGGGAACCCTGAATGCGAAACGATTCTCTGCGTTACCGCATACGCCTCCCGTCCTTTCGAGTTCGAACCTTTCGTACGGATCCCCCAGAACTCCATCCCCGTTGTTACCACCAGTGCCGAAACGTCGAAAGAGGATCGTCGATCAATGGCCAGCTCCGATGCAGTACAAAGACGTCTTGGAATGCAAGACCCCTTTGGAACGGTCTTTGGGTTACGCTCGTAAGATCAATGAGCTTGCGATGTACGATTGCGGCCTTACGGAATGGATGGATGCGGTCAAGACCCGAGGTATGGTGGTCTGAAATCTCGGGGCGGTATTTCGTGTTTTCACCTGACGCGCACTTAACTACCAGCCCTTCCAAAGAAGTCTCTAGGTCATAAGAGGTCGAAGCCAAGCGTCAATCTCGGTAGACATATGCCTTCGTCGTACAAGGAGCGGCCTGAGGGGAGGAGAGTCTCAAGGGATTCGTTCGAGTCCGGTGCTACATTCCCCATGCGACCAGACGCATACACCGCCACAGATCTGTCAACAAGGATGAACGACTTGCCGGCCCGGATGGAAGATTTAGTGACCAAGGCACCCACTCTACCTTACCCATCTCTCGCCCCTATGACCCGGAGCTCGACAAATAACTCGACGGTCACATCACCTCCGTCCTCGATGAGGTCCCTGCCGATTCCATTGCCATTGTCAGCGAGCAAGTCTACGGGCGGTTTCTTCTCTTCGATCGGGAGGAAGGCGAGTATCAAGAAGGACAAACGGCCTCCTTCACCGGGGAAGTCGGTCAAGAAACCAGGGGTCACCCCACAACAGAAACCCGACCAATTGCCACTGACTTCAACACCTCATATTATCGGCGGACCACGGGCCATACCCGGGCGCTCGTATAGTACCCTCGCACAACCCGTCACCCGCCCTGAAGAAACCAAGAAACAAGTAGACCACAAACGGAGAAGTACCATTAGTGGAAAGCGGCCTTCGCTGTTCCCTTCTTCAAACAAATCCATACCACCTCCCCCAGCCAATCACCCTAATAACGCTTACCATGCGTCGATGCCCCCACCCGCCCACAAGCAAGGTCAAATTCCCGAGAAATTCGAGTTACCCGAGGCGCAGTTTAACGTTCAGTTGGACAAGCTCGTACATTTACTGCCGCACGCAGACAGGAACGTGTTGGCTGGATACCTGAGGAGGTCCGGTCAGGATATACTCGCAGTTGGGAAGTACTTGGAAGATGAAAAGAATGGAACTATTGTGTATCATTAGTAGCAACTTCGCTTGCTTGGACGCCCTCTCTTTCTCCCTCCCTCTCATCTAGGGCACACGACCCTTTACCTTCTTGCTGTCTCAAGGACCTTTCACCTCCCTCTCCACCTTGCGTGCTCTCACACCTTATTCTTGCCTGCGACATGTTTTCCACACACCCACACCCTACGATACAACCGTTCTATTTTTGCATTATTATTCTTCCCTTTTTGACGAGCCACACGCTCCTCGCGATCCCGCTTGGTTTACTATATGCTATATATCGCATGCGATTTTTGCTTCGCCCATCTGTTCTATTCTCTCTGAAGGTATTACAGCAGCCTGTTGGCGCTCCTTCAATACCCCGTGAGTCGATGGACCGCGGCGGAGAACACGAGGCCTCCTTGGGACTCAACCACCATTACTGATCCGGCAGGGCTCGATGGATCAAAACGCGAAACTGCTTACCGACCTTCCGTCGGACGTACTCTTCCAGATCTTTGACGAGTGCGACGTTCCCGATGTTCTGAGTTTCTCATCTGTGCGTGGATGATCCCGATCTCGCGTGTCTATCTAATCGTTATTGTATCCCAGACTTGCAAGCAATTGCAATTGGTAGTGGATGAGCACCAGGTCTGGTTGCGTCAAGCAATACGCATTCAGGTTCCCATCCCGCCCGGAACGGCTCCGTCGAAAGCAGAGCTGAAGGATTGGGTCATCTCCCGCACCAGGGCGGACGTTTGTTGGATCAAGCGTCGCCCGGGGACTCTGGAGCTACATTATTCCAGGCGGGGAATTCGTCGTTCTTCTCTACGAGACTGGGGACGTCAGTCTGAATAAAATCGAGAAATCAGAAGTTACAGGCGAGTGGAACCTACGGGAAGTTGCAAGATATGAAGAGCCAGACGAGAGGTAGGCTCCTTACAGAAACGCCTTATGGGTGCCCTGTGTTTGTACGGGCAGCGGGATACATGGCGACCGATGACTGGAACCTATGGGAAGAGTAAGCTACGCTCGACCGCTCATGCCGCCTCCAAGAGTACTGATCACGCGGCCCTAGTCCCCTCACGTTCCTCCTCGATCCCATCCTTCAGGTCATCGAGAAAAAACAATACAGGTATCACGGTTTCGACAACTTTGAAGTCGACTATGTATTTGAAATCCTGGCAGTGGGGGACAGGGTGTTCTTCATCTGTGGTTACATGCCGGCAGGGCCCACCGCCCTCGTATCAGAGCCTAGTCCAGACATGGTCACAGGGCGGTTTACTCTGTACCTTCCTGGGGAATGGGTATGACGCATGATCTATCCACGCCAGACCACCTCGAATTACACGTTACCCAGGACGCCGAGTACCCCAGCGATGTACAGTTCTCCCTTGTATCCGAAAGGGGTCTCATAGCGAGCAACCAGCTTGGGATCCATCTGTATCACATTCCAGAACTCGGGGTCGCAGGTGACGGTGACCTCGTTACGATTTCGCCACAGTGGTCTTGGTTCGGGGGTGCTTCAGGGTGCAACACTATCTGCAAAACCGTATCCCCACATCCTGCACTCTGGATCCAAGGAGAGTTGGCCACCCACATTCTCGAGTTCGACGTGGACGGATCCGGTTGTTTCCCTATGGTCGCAAATCATCAAATTACTGAGGGGCGGCCAGCTCATCACGTAGGTTTCTACCTCAAGCTGCGGGGTCGGAAGGGGATGGCCGTTGGTTTTGGGGAGCACGGGGAGATCGCGATCAACACGGGGGTGTTTGGGAGACCAGATATCACGAGACGACTTCGTGCCGAACTACCTGGTGCCAATGGCCGTCATGGGCGTCGGCAGGATGTGGTGAAGTACGCAGACCTGGATGAGGTGACGGGGAGAATCATGATTGTGGCTAGTCGCGGACCTCGCTCACGCCGCAAGCGAGGGCGGAGCAAAATTCCTTATGCGCGGCGACTGTACCTCGCGGACATACCAATCTAGTGAGAGACTTTCGTATGTAGGATATAACGATACCCTGCCATCAAAGTGATGTTCGGTCGTGCTATAACACAGGACTTACACCCAAACGGAGTTAGAAACCGGTTCGGAGAATTGCGGGTCGCTTCACCCGTTCCGACTTTCGCTCAACTTTCCGCTCAGTCGCATACGCTCTTTCCAAAACCCTCCATGGTCTCGAGAACTCTCTCCACGTCGTTGACCCGTTTGCTGAGGGCAGCCTCAAGGAACTCGGTGCGCTCTCAATCATTCCTTATAGCTGCACCGAGTTTACTGAACACGCACTGACAGCGGCGACCGCTGAGGACGTTCGCGACAGCGACCAACCTTTCCCCCATAACCCAGACAACTACCCTTTCGAATGGCCTCACCGTCGCTACGGAGTCTCATCCCCACGCTCAGACCGCTACAGTCGGTGTCTGGATAGATGCTGGTTCCAGGGCGGAGACTGATGCTACCAACGGAACCGCTCATTTCCTCGAGCACATGGCCTTCAAGGGTACCGGCCGTCGCTCCCAACACGCTCTGGAGCTTGAAGTTGAAGACATTGGTGCCCACCTCAACGCTTACACATCTCGGGAACAGACCGTCTATTACGCCAAGAGCTTCAAGAAGGACGTCCCGAAGGCTGTCGACATCATCAGTGATATCCTTCAAAACTCCAAGCTTGACGCGTCTGCCGTTGAAAGGGAGCGGGACGTTATACTGAGGGAGCAGCAGGAGGTTGACAAGCAGTTGGAAGAGGTTGTTTTCGACCACCTTCACTCGGTCGCTTTTCAAGGTGCGAGTCTTACCCCGGCGTTCCCTTCCCCATCGGACTTACCTTCTACTAGGTCAACCACTTGGTCGGACCATTCTCGGACCAAAGGCCAACATTCTCTCCATCAAACGGGATGACCTCTCCAACTACATCAAGACCAACTACACTGCGGATCGCATGGTCTTGGTTGGAACCGGTGCCGTCGACCACCAGGAGCTCGTTTCTCTAGCCGAGAAGCACTTTTCTTCCCTCCCTGTCTCCCCCAACCCCATCCCCCTGGGCCGCCTTTCACATCCCAAGACGGAATTCATCGGTTCTGAGGTCCGCGTCCGGAATGACGAACTTCCCACTGCCCATCTCGCCATCGCCGTGGAAGGTGTAGGCTGGAGCTCCCCTGATTACTTCCCAATGCTCGTCATGCAGTCAATATTCGGAAACTGGGACCGCTCCCTGGGGTCTTCATCGCTCCTCTCCTCCCGCCTGTCCCACATCATTTCTTCCAATAACCTCGCTAACAGTTTCATGTCGTTCTCGACTTCTTATTCCGACACCGGTCTCTGGGGTATCTACCTCGTGAGCGAGAACCTCATGAATCTTGATGACCTCGCCCACTTCACCCTCAGGGAGTGGACGAGAATGTCAATTGCTCCCACCGAGGTGGAAGTTGAGAGGGCTAAGAGTCAGCTCAAGGCTAGCATGCTCTTGAGTTTGGATGGAACAACGGCCATTGCTGAGGATGTCGGACGGCAATTGGTCACCAGCGGCAGACGGATGACACCCAAGCAGATTGAGTTCGCCATCGACACTGTTACCCCTGCGGAGATCCAGCGCGTCGCCCAGAAATACCTGTGGGACAAGGATGTACGTCGCGTTTTGTGGCTGTACCGTTGCCCCCATTTTGAACGTTTCCTTGCAGATTGCCCTTGTTGCGGTCGGTTCGATTGATGGCCTCCTCGACTACAGTCGTATCCGCAACGACATGTCCTCCATGATTTATTAATGCGTAGAAATCCTGTTTATGGTAGACCAACCATTAAAATCCACCTTCGTCGCCTAAGGATCTCGTATGAACAAGCAGACCTCTGAGCTCTAGGCAACTTAACAAACGGGTCGATGGTCCTCAATACCGTACCGAGCAACCCCGTGAACCATACATTTAGAGGGGAATTCGCCATCGTCGATATCATTCCTCCCTTCCCCTTTTGTGGGAAAACTCATGGTAATCGATACAGGTAAAGCGGAGGGACGGCGCGGGAAAGCAAAAAAGCTTTTAGTTCTTCGCGACAGAATAACCGACGCTCACCTCTTTACCGGATTGTTTGGCCAGCTGCCGTACGAAGCCAGGGCCGAAAATGTCGGCGGTGGGAATGGGACCCATCTCGGGGTAACTTTGACAACTCTAGGTACTCCCAAGTCGCTCCCCGAACATCGGGGGACAGACGGCGGTCACCCATTCGGCCCGTCTAAATTCGATCGGACTGACTTTTCCGTCGACTCTTGGTGTCCCGTCCTTCTGTCACGCTTTCCATTTCCCCCTGTCCATTGTCGCCGTGGTACTGGGCGCCCTTCGTAGTTTTTGTTCTGTTTTATATTTGTCTTATTTACGCGGATAATGGATCCATTTTCTTGTGGGAGGATCTGCTTCGTCGTTGGCGTTCACCACAATGTTTGTTTGCCATGGCGAGGGCAACGCTCCATACGTGCTGTCCACAGCTTCCACAGTATGAAAATTGACAGGTTTGAAAAC